>ERZ1673702.121-NODE-121-length-124899-cov-30.771066_pt1 | contig 124899 bp, 124 predicted proteins | sample MGYA00580232_ERZ1673702 | MGnify/ENA primary metagenome ERZ1673702 (study PRJEB41218, sample SAMN15661792) | gut metagenome | host: Homo sapiens | place: Canada: London | collected 2015-08-20/2019-03-30 | study: EMG produced TPA metagenomics assembly of... | reverse complement strand
CCCTGGCCCTCTGATTAAAAGTCAGATGCTCTACCGGCTGAGCTACGAGCGCATACGATACTGATACAATATTCAAAATATTGCCGTATTATATTACCATACCCGCCGCAAAAAAGCAAGCCTTCGGGGCAAAAAACTTTCTTTCACAAAATCTGCGGGCGCTGGCACGAACTTCCCCTTTACAAATCCGGCAAGAATCAGTACAATCAAATCATGTACACTGTATGCCGATCCCGGCGGGCGGCGGCGCGGAGAAGTGCACGCCCGGCCGATGCAATAGGAGGTCTGTTTCGTATGAAAATTTCTCGACGGTCCGTACTTCGTTACTCTGGGCTGGCGGCCGCTTGGCTGGCGCTGACCGGCTGCACTCCCACCGGCAATGCTTCGCTGGGCAGCAGTCTGCCCGCGTGGATGCAGAAGGTGCTTCGCGTCTCGCCCGCTGATTCGTCGGCTGCGTCGTCAGCCGCTTCCAGTGAGGCATCCTCTGAGATGGCCGCCTCCTCCCTGCCCGCGAGCGAGCAGCTCGACCCCGGCTTCGGCGTGATGCCAAGCTATGACGCCAATCCCCTGACCGGCGAAGAGCGCAGCAGCAACGACCGGATCGTGGGCGTCATGGTCAACAACATCTGCAACTCTGAAAGACAGAACGCCCGCCCCCAGCGCGGCATCGCTTCCGCCGACCTGCTCATCGAGAGCAAGGTCGAGGGCGGCATCACCCGCTTCTGCGCGGTGTATTCCAGCGTGGACAACATCCCGGAGATCGGCCCCATCCGCTCCGGCCGCGACCAGTTTTTGCAGCTGCTCATGCCGTGGAACGCCCTGTATTACCACGACGGTGAAAGCATTTTCTGCACCCAGTTCATCAACGTCTACAACTACTCCGGCCTGAACATCGGCGGCAAGAGCTACTTCAACACCCCAATCCATCCCCATGTGGCCCACCGCATCAAGCGCAGTGAGAACGTCGCCTACGAGCACACCGAGTTCACCTCCGCCAAGGAGATCAAACAGGCAGCCAACGATGCCGACATCAGCCTGAGCTACCCGTATGAGGGCACCTTCTTCCGCTTTGCCGACTACCGTACCAAGGCCGTGAACACCCTTGAGGGCACCCCCGCCGCCAAGAGCATCAGCATCACCCACTCGGCCAGCTACAAGACGAGCTTCGCCTACAACAGTTGGAACAAAAACTATAAGATGTCGATGTACAGCAACCGCACCAAAAAGTTCGAGTCCACGGTGGACGAGCTGACCGGCAAGCAGCTGGCCTTCGACAATGTGGTGGTCTGCTTTGCCAACATTGCGGCCTACGCGGGCGACTCCCACGATGTGCAGGAGGCCCAGTACGTGCAGGGCGGCGAGGCCTACCTGTTCACCCGCGGCGGCGTCCAGACCGGCCGCTGGGAAAAGAACCACCCCACCCAGCCCCTGAAGCTCTACACCGACAGCGGTGAGGAGATGACTCTGAACCGTGGCAAGACCTACTTTGCCCTCGTGGACGACGACGAGTGGGCCAATTTCAGCTACCAGTAAATCACCCGCCCTTCAGGGCAGAAGAGGAACAACATGAAATTTTGGAAGCGGACTGCTTTGTGCCTTGCGCTCTGCGCCGCGCTCTTGGCCGGCTGCGCCCCCGCGCGGGATGCGGCTGAGTCCGACACGCCCGCCGACCCCCTCACCGGGCAGGAACTGCTCTGGCCGGGGCAGCGGCCGGTGGCGGTCACCATTGAAAACGATCCTTCCATCACGACCCAGTGGGGGCTTTCCACGGCGTCGGTGGTGCTGCAAGCCCTGACCGAGACCCAGACGCCCACCCGCCTCTGTCTGGTCTACCCCGCCGTGGACGCGGTGCCGCAGGTCGGCCCGGTCAGCGCCGGGCAGGACCTGTACTGGCGGCTTCTGGTAGGCCAGCAGGTGCTGCCCGTCCAGCGCGGCGGCGGAGCCTTTGACCAGAACTATCTCGATTACTACTCCCTGCGGGCCGTGGACGCCTTGGAGACCGGCACCAACGCCTTCTCCTGCGATAGCGCATGGAGCAACAGCCCCCTGTGGTACACCAGCGGCAGCGCCTTGGCCGGAGTGCTGGGCAAGCTGAACATCTCTTCGGTGCTGACGGAATCCCGCCTGACCGACGCAGCCGCCAGCGGCAGCAGCGAAAGCGAGACGGAGACCACCGTTCTCTCGGTCCCGGCCCTGCTGCCCCAGCAGACCAAGGGCCACCTGCCGGACGCCGCAGCGTCCGACGCGGTCAGTGTCCGCGTGCAGTTCGACACCTCCAACGCCACCGGCTTTTCCTACGATGCCGACAGCAGCACCTACAAGATGCTCCACGCCGACGGCACGCCCCAGCTCGATGCCAACAACGGCCAGCAGGCGGGCTTCGACAACCTGCTCGTCCTGTTCAGCGCCTCGGCCCTGCGGGACGACGGCCTGACCCTCGACTACGACCTGACCATGGGCGGCGGGGTCTGGCTCAACGGCGGGCATCTGTGGCCGATCACATGGACGCAGGGCAGCGACACCACCTTTTTCTTCTACGACGCCGACGGCCAGCCGCTGACCCTGACCGCGGGCAGCAGCTACATTGCCCTTGTCTCCAGCCTCACCGGGCAGGAGCTCATGGTACTGAACTCCGCCGGGGAGAGCCTGACCCCTGCGCTCGCCACCGAGGCGGACTCCGCTTCCGTCAACCCCTGACGACCAAAAAACACCCTCGTGGGCTGCACACACAGCCCGCGAGGGTGTTTTTTCGGTTTCTGTTACAAGTCCACCACGCTGCCGACCTCGGCGGGGGTGGTGGGGACGGCGCCCAGCTGGACTTCGTCCACGTCCCGGCGCACCACGAAGTGCATGGTCTGGCCGGAAGCAAAATCGGGCTGGTAGGTCAGTTCCAGCGTGGTCCAGTCCTCCGGCGTCTCGCAGAAGCAGTGGAGCATGGCCCCACGGCCCGCGGCCAGATTCAGCGTAAAGGCCGAGGCGTCTGCTGCATTTTCGCCGTAGAGCGGGGCGGCGAAGCTGCCGCAGCGGACGGCCTTGCCATCGCAGACCGCCGTCAGCCCCATGCCCAGCCGGTACAACTGGTCGGTGGTGGTCATATCGCGGCTCTGCAGATAGCTCGTGCCGACGGCCAGCGCCTTGGCCGAGAGGTTCTCCACCGACAGGTACACAAGGGTGCTGCCCAGCTCCGGCGCAGGGGCATAACCCAGCAGCTCGACGGCAGCCTTGCCGTCCAGCAGAGCCGGTTCGCCCTCATAACAGGGGGCCAGTGCCGCAGCCGAAACGCCGGTGAGCAGGGCGGCAGCCAGACTGACCGCACCGGAACCGGCACATTTCAGGAACGAGCGGCGGGACAGGGATTGGGACATCGGGGATTCCTCCTAATGGAATAGTTCTCCTTATACAATAGTAAATTCCGGGCAGCCTGTCAAGGGATTTGCCCGGAATTTTACCAAGCCTTATTCAAACGCTTCGTTTTCTTCGTTCTCGGCCTGACCGCGCAGGGTGTCGGCGTAGCCGAAGGGCACGATGTCGATGGCCTCCACAAGGCGGTCCCGCATCCAGAGCTGAACGTCGGTCTGGACGGTGTAGCCGCAGCCGGGGTCGGCCATCCACTGTTCCGGGTGGCGGCTGGGCAGGGCCCGCTGGCTGAGCATACTCATGATGACGCCGCCGTGGGTCACGCAAGCCGCCTCGGTAACGTCCATCCGGATCATATACTCAAACAGCTTGAGCAGCGTCTCGGAGCAGCGGGCGTGGAACTTCTCGGTGGGCTCGGCTCCTTCGGGCACGAAGCCGGAGCCGGGGGTGATCCACTTCTTGAAGTCCTCATCCTTGACCAGCTCCTTGACGGGGCGGTTCTCGAAAACGCCGAAGCCCGCCTCCCGCAGGTCGTGGACCGAGAACTGATGGGTCGCGTTGGGGAAGAGGATGTTCGCCGTTTCCACCGCGCGCATCAGCGGCGAGGAGAAAACAGTGTCCACCTGCGGATACTCGAACCGCTCCTTCAGGTCGGCCAGCTGGGCGCGTCCCTCGTCGCACAGGGGGATGTCCGTGCCGCTGCCGATGTACAGCCCCTGCAGGTTGCCGGCCGTGATGCCGTGGCGGATGAGATGCAGCTTAAATGTTTTCATCGTCAAAAACACCTCGATTTTCGCAAAGTTCGTCGCATTGTGCTAAAATTTTTGTGCGCAGCAGGCAGTCTGCCCTTTCTGCGCAGCACAAAATATACGCCAGTTTCTTCTTAGTTTAACATAGATATGGTGGTTTGAGCAAGACCTTTGACAAAAATGACGAAATCCGACAGGAAATTCCGTCATTTTGCTCGCTTTACAAGTCGTTTTCCGTTGTGTATAATCAACATGCTGTAAACCAAAAATCAAAGAAGTCTCATATTTTCACTGAGGAGCCAAAGATCATGGAATTCAATCGTATCATCAAACTGCTGCGCAAGGAGCGCGGCATCACCCAAAAGCAGGCGGCGGAGGATCTCGGCGTCTCGCAGGCGCTGCTCTCCCACTACGAAAAGGGTATCCGCGAGTGCGGTTTGGATTTCGTGGTCCGCGTGGCAGATTACTATAATGTATCCTGCGATTATCTGCTGGGCCGCTCGGCGGAGCGCAACGGCATGATGCTGACCGCCGACGAGCTGCCCAACCCCGACAAGATGAAGGACAACGTCTACCACGGCAGCGTCCTGCCCACCATGAACAAAAAGCTGATCTCCAACAGCCTGAATGTCCTCTACGCCAAGATCGCCGAATGCCACAGCAAAGCCCTGACCACCGAGGTCAGCAGCTACCTGATGATGGCGGTGGCCAAGATGTTCCGGCTGCTCTACTCCGCCGAGCCTCACAACGCGCCCAGCCTGTTCAGCGTGGAGGCCCGCCGCTGGCCCGGCTACTCCAGCGCCGTGATGCGGATGAACGAAGCCAATGTCGAAGCCCTGCTGGCCGGGGAGGACGTGGGCACGGGCGAGGGGGTCAAGGACCCGTCCTGCCTTGCCATGACCACCGAGAGCCTGACCCGCGAATTCCCGTTGTACACCCCCAGTCTGCTCAATCTGGTCAAGACCAGCGAGACCCGCGTCAAGGGCATCGGCCCGGAGCAGTGACGGCCCCGCATGTGAAACTCGTGTTAATTTTTGCCGAAAAGGGTTGCGCTCCATTCCAAAAGATGTTATAAACGAACCAGAAAAAGACATTGCCATTTGATAAGGAGGCAGTTTTTATGTCGAACAAGATCTCCCGCCGCTCCTTCCTGAAGGTCTCCGGCGCTTCTGCACTCGCACTGGGCGCCGCTTCCATGCTGGGCGGCTGCCAGTCTTCCAGCAGCAATTCTGTGGAAGTCAAGGTCGGTGATAAGATCAGCAACTGGAACAATCTGGCCGTCCAGCTCACCAGCGTCTTCACGCTGGCCGACGCGCCCGATGTGCCCGGCAGCAAGTACGTTGCCATTCTGGTCACCGCCGTCAACCGCTCCAAGACCGATACCATGGCCATCGGTGCCCAGAACGTCCTTGAGATCGATGCCGCTTACCCGCTGAACACCGAGGAGCTCAAGGCCGCCAACACTGCCCCCTATTTCCACGCTCTGTCCGCCTCCACCACCGACTTTGCCGTGACCGTGGACGGCCAAACCGCCGAGGCCGGCGCTTATGTCGCTCTGTACGACAGCGCCACCGAGACCTTCAACGATTCCCCGAATCTGCCCCCGCAGGGCTCCGGCTACATCGAGCTGGTCTGCATGGTCCCCGCCGATTGGCAGCAGATGACCGTGACCTACACCCCGACCTTCGTTTCCGGCAAGACCCTCACCTTCTCGATGAGCGCTTCCGACCTGTCGAATTCCTGAGTTCCGGGGGACGAAATTTCGTCGCATCGGGTTTCCTTGAGCCGTTTTTGTTCTCAAAAAATCTGTGAAAACCATTGACATCCGCCCATTTTTCGCCTATTGTATAGGCAAGGCCTTTTGGCAAATGATATGTGATCCCATATAAAAGGAGGAACCATCATGTCTTTCGAGTTTTCCCGCCGTAATTTTATGAAGTACACCGCTGTCGCTGCCGTCGCTCTGGCGGGCGCAAGCCTGTTCACCGGCTGCAAGAACTCCGGCGATTCCTACAACCTGCTCAAAGAGGGCGCAGGTGAACTGACCGTTCTGCAGGTGACCGCCGCAATGGGCAATTATGACGACAAGAGCAAGAAGTACACCGCTCCCGACATCACCGGTACGACCACGACCATTGAATTCCCCATGAAGATCACCAACAACCGCACCAACCCCATCTATGTCACTCCCAATAATTTCAAGGTGGTCGTCACCAGCAGTGATGGAAAAAACGTCAAAAAGTACTCTGTAACGATTGAGGATGCGCTGAAGGACACCAATCTGAAGAAGGGTTCTTCCGTTTCTGGTAAGGTTACTGCACAGGGGGTTGCTTTAAAGGCAGGCGATGTTGTCGTCCTGACCTACTGCCCCGATCTGCAGTACAACGAGTACTCTCTGAACTGGAAGCTGACCGTTTCCAAGAGCGAGAATCCTTCTGCTAGTGGTACCACCTGATTTTTCTCGATCAGCTGCATTCTCACCGCCCGGACCCGTTCCGGGCGTTTTTTGTTTGCCCGTTCCTTGGCACAATATCTTAAATTTGCTTTCCATTTTCGGCAGTTTTGTATCTTGTGCACAGCATCCTTTTCCTTTACAATAGAGACATGGAAAAGGATGGGAGCGCAGCGGCTCAACACATGCCGCCGCGCTGTTTGTTTTCCGCCCGGAACCGGAATGACGCCGGACTTTTGTAGAACAGGAGTGTTGCAGTTATGATCAACATGGTAAAACTTCCCACCAACAAGAGCAGTCTGTTCCTGCGTGTGGCAAAGGGCCATTTCGCCACCAGCCACAGCCACATCAACTACTACATCGACGTGACCACCCAGAAATCCCGTCTGTCCGAGGCAAAGGCCGTGGCAAAGGAACTGGTGGCCGCCTATCAGCATAATACCATCGTGGACACCGTGCTCTGCTTGGACGGCACACAGGTCATCGGCACCTGCCTTGCCAACGAGTTGACCAAGGATGGCTTCTCCAACATGAACGCCCACCAGACCATCTACGTCATCACCCCGGAGTACACCACCGGCAGCCAGATCATCCTGCGCGACAACCTCGCCCCCATGGTCAAGGGCAAGCATGTGCTGATCTTGGCGGCTTCCATCACCACCGGCTACACCGCACAGGCCGCCATCGAGGCCGTGAACTATTACGGCGGCATGGTCGCGGGTCTGTCCGCCATCTTCGCCACCACCAACGAGTGCCTCGGCATCCCGGTCACTTCCATCTTTGACCCGTCCAGCCTCCCCGATTACGCCAGCTTCGATTCCCGCGAATGCCCCCTGTGCAAGGCGGGCCAGCACATCGACGCCCTCGTCAACAGCTTCGGTTACTCGGCACTGTAACAGGCTGCTTTCCACAGATCCCTTTTGACCGACCTCTTCTGCCCCGCCGCACCGGACACTCCTCTGTTCCCGTGCGGCGGGGTTTTCTTATGTGTCATTTAATTTAACAGTAAATTCACTGTTCTATTGCTTGACTTTTCCTTTACATCCGCATATACTGGAATCAGAAAAACAATGGAGGTGTGTACGATGGCCGATGTTTCGGGGGCACTGCGCAGCACAGTTCCCATTTCGCTGTTCAACCGCGGCCTTGCGGGCAAAGTGTTTGAGGAAGTCCGCCAGCAGGGCGCTAAAGTCGTGATGAAAAACAATGCGCCGGAGTGTGTTCTGCTCTCGCCGGAGGAGTATCTTCGCCTAATCGACGAAGTCAACGACGCCAAGCTCGCTGCCCTTGCCGCGCAGCGGATGCAGCATTTTGACGCCGACAAGGCGATTCCCGCAGAGGAAGTTTACCAGAAGTACGGTATCTCCGACGCCGACCTCGCCGATTTTGACGAGGTGGAATTCGAATGAACTGGAGCGTCGAATTTCTCCCGGAGGCGCAGAAAGATTTTGATGCCCTTGCCGGGAATCAGCGCCTTCTGGTCGCCAAAGCGATCAAAAAAGTCCAACAGAATCCCGTCTCGACCTACGAAGGCGGCTACGGCAAGCCGCTGGGCAGCAAAGGCGGCACCGATTTGTCCGGGCTGTTCAAGATCAAGCTGAAAGCTGCCGGTCTTCGGATCGTCTACAAACTGATCCGGACCGAAACGGAAATGCTCATCGTAGTCATCGGAGCCCGCGCAGATGACGAAGTCTATCAGATCGCCGAAAAGCGGGCCCGCAAAAAACAGCTCTAACGCAAAAAGAGACCGCGCGTGCGGCCTCTTTTTTTTTGCGTTATTCACCTACTTTTTCTTCGGGAACACGAACGGGTCATGCAGGTAAACAGTGACGAGATAGGCCGCCATGAAGCACCAGATGATCGGCTCGCAGAGGATGACGGCGTTGTACGCAAATTTCGGGATCAGGAGCAGGACGAAGATGATCTTGCCCACCAGCTCGATGACACTGGAGAAGAGGGGCAGCACCTTGTTGCCGAGGCTCTGCAGCGCATAGCGGGTGGAGAGCAGGACGCCCAGCACCGCGTAGAACGGCGCATTCCAGAGCAGATACCGTGCGCCGTTTTCCAGCACCACCGGCTCGCTGGAACCGGAGACGAAGGCCACCATCCACGGAGCCGCCGCCCGCATGAGCAGGACGGCGAGAACCGCCACCACGACTGAGTAGAGGTAAATTTCCTTCATGCCCTTGCGGACGCGGTCCGGCTGGCCCGCACCGCAGTTCTGGGAAACGAAGGTCGAACCCGCCGACGCCATGCTCAACAGCGGCATATCCGTGAACATGAACATTTTGCGGGCGGCGGTGTGGCCCGCGATGACCAGCGTGCCCAGACCGTTGATGCCGTATTGCAGGACCACCGAGCCCGCCGAGACGATGCTGCTCATCAGGCCCATGCAGATGCTCTGGCTGAACAGCTCCCAGTACAGGTGCTGGCCGACTTTGAAGTGCCTTTTCTCCGGGAGGAGAAGCTTCACCTTGGCGAAGACGTAGAGGATGCAGAGCAGGACGGACACGCCCTGCGAGATGACGGTGGCCACGGCCGCGCCCTGCACGCCCATGCCCATCTTCGCGATGAAGAGCAGGTCCAGCAGGATGTTCAGGCCCGACGAGAGGAGCAGGAAGACCAGCGGCATGAAGCTGTTGCCGATGGCCCGGAGCAGACCGGCGCACAGGTTGTATGCAAACATGACCATGACGCCGTAATCGATGACGATGATGTAGCGGTAGGCGTCTTCCAGAATCTCCGCCGGGGTGTCCAGCAGCACCAGCAGCGGGCGCAGCCCCACCGCGCCCGCCAGCGTAATGCAGAGGGAGGCGATCAGGCCGATGACGAGAGAGCCCGCCACGGTCTTCTTGAGCAGATCGTCGTCCTGCGCCCCGTAGGAGCGCGCTGCAACGATGGCAAGGCCGTTTCCGATGCCGAGGCCGAAGCCCACCAAAAGCTCGTAGATCGAGCCGCAGGAGCCAATGGCGGCGAGGGCGGTGTCGCCCAGCACGTTGCCCACGATCATGGTATCCACCGTGTTGTACAATTGCTGGAACAGGTTCGACACGAAGATGGGCAGCATAAAGATGACAAGGCGCTGGAAGATCGGCCCGTGCATCAGGTCCACATTCATATTGAAAATCGGTTTTCTTGCGGTCTGGGTCATGCAGTTCCTCCTGTCCGGCCCCTATGAGCCGGAAAATGACCCTCCCCGCCGAAGGCGGAGAGGGTCATCACATTTTTCTGATTTTGGATCACAGCTCCTGCGATTCGAAGCCGTTGGCGGTCAGCACTTCGACGCTGGTGAAACCCGCTGCCTTGATGGCAGCAGCGGCCTCATCGAAATCGAAGGTCAGGCTGGCGGTGTCGTGGGCGTCGGCGGTGATGATGACCTTGCCGCCCATCTTCTGCCACTCGCCCAGCAGCCATGCGCCGGGGTAGAAATCCTTGCGGTAGCCGCGGTAGACACCGCCGGTGTTCACCTCAAGGCGGCAGTCATGCTCCTTGGCCACGGCCAGTGCCTTGAGGGCAGCGGCCTGATAGCGGGGGTCCTCCTCGTCGAAGAACTCACCCTCACCGTTCAGCTTCTTGATGAGGTCGATGTGGGCCAGAATGTCCGGGCCCTTGGCGGCCACCTTCTCCACCTCGGCAAAGTAAGCTTCCACTGCGGCCAGCGCATCGCCCCCGAAATCGTCGAAAATGCAGTCGTGCAGATCCTGCGGGCGGAAGTCGATCTCGTAATACTTGCCGGTGTTCTTGCCGTACAGATGGTGCGCCGCACCGATCCAGTAATCGTAGCTTTCGGGCTTATCCTCGCTCAGAGAGTCCCACTCGATGCCGCAGAGGATATCCACCTTGCCCTTGTACTCGGCCTTGAGCTTTGCGATGGTGGCCTTGTACTGAGCCGTGCGGCTGGGGCTCATGCAGTATTCGCGGTCACGCTGGGTGTAGCTATGGCCGGAGAAGCCCAGTGTGGTCAAGCCCTGCGCACAGGCGGCGCTGGCCATCTCCTGCAAGGTATTTCTGCCGTCGCACATCGTCGAGTGGCAATGAACGCTGGACTTCTTATAATCTGCCATAAAAAACTCACTGCATCCTTTCCTGTTTGACCTTGTGGTCAATGACATGTCGCTTCTCCAGCTCACGGGTGATGTCCTCCACCGTGATGCCCGCCTGAACCATCAGCACCAGCACATGATATGCCAAGTCGCCGATCTCATAGATGGTCTCGGCTTTGTCTTCCTTTTCGCCCGCAATGATGACCTCGGTGCACTCCTCGCCCACCTTTTTCAGGATCTTCTCCTTGCCCTTTTCAAACAGGTAGGTGGTGTAACTGCCCTCCTTGGGGTCGGTCTTGCGGCCTTTGATGAGCTCATACAGCCCCTGCCAGCTGAACTGCTTCAGCTCCGGCGAGACGTATACTTCGTTGAAGAAGCAGCTCTCGGCGCCGGTGTGGCAGGCGGGGCCGTCTTTGACCACTTCCACCACCAGCGCGTCCTTGTCGCAGTCGGCGGTGATGGACACCACATGCTGCACATTGCCGCTGGTGTCGCCCTTACGCCAGATCTCCTGCCGGCTCCGGCTCCAAAAGACCGTCCGCCCCTCGGCGATGGTCAGCGCCAGCGTCTCGGCGTTCATATAGGCGAGGGTCAGCACCTCTTTGGTGTAGTGGTCCTGCACGATGGCAGGAATGAGGCCCTTCTCATCAAATTTCAGTTCCATAATCTTCTCCTCCCCCTCAAAGGGGATACTTACAGTTTATCCTAAATGGGCCCGAAACGCAAGAGCTCAGACCCGCATTTCGATGCCATTTTCATTCAAGTAGGCTTTCAAGTCAGAAATCGAGAGCAGCTTCTGGTGGAAGATGCCCGCCGCAAGGCCCGCGTCGATGCCTTTGTGGTGGAACAGCTCCAAAAAATCCTCCTTTTTGCCCGCGCCGCCGCTGGCGATGATGGGCACATGGACCCGCGCCGCCACAGCGTCCAACATTTCGAGGTCAAAACCGTTCCGCACGCCGTCGGTGTCGATGCTGTTCAGGCAGACCTCCCCCGCGCCGTGCTCGGTGCACCACGCGATCCAGTCCAGCGCATCGCGGCCGGTGTCCTCCCGCCCGCCTTTGGCAAAGACCCGGAACTGGCCGTTCACCCGCTTGACGTCCGCCGAGAGGACGACGCACTGGTCGCCGTAGCGCCGGGCCGCCGCCGGGATGAGGTCCGGGTTCTTGAGAGCGCCGGAGTTGACGCTGACCTTGTCGGCCCCGCACTTGAGCACCCGGTCAAAATCCTCCAGCGTATTGATGCCGCCGCCCACGGTCAGCGGGATGAAGATCTCGCTGGCCACTTGGGTCAGGATGTCGGTGAAGAGGGCGCGCCCCTCGAAGCTGGCCGTGATGTCATAGAACACCAGCTCGTCGGCCCCGGCTGCGTTGTAGAGCCGGGCCATCTCTACCGGGTCGGCCACATCCTTGATGCCCTCGAAGTTCGTGCCCTTGACCACCCGGCCGTTCCGCACATCAAGGCAGGGAATGATGCGTTTTGTTACCATGTTCAGCTTCCTCCCTGTTTATTTCTGTACCAGTTTTACGCAGCGTTTCAGGTCGAGCGCCCCGGTGTAGAGGCTTTTGCCCAAGATCGCCGCCGCGACGCCCATCCGATCCAGCTCCACCAGCTCGGATTCGAAGGAGATGCCGCCGCTGGCCGTGAAGTTCATGCCCGGCACCTCGGTCTGCAATTGGCGGTACAGGGCCATGTTCGTGCCCTGCATCGCGCCGTCACAGGCGATGTCGGTGTAGATGACCGCCGTGCAGCCCGCATCCGCCAGCCGCTTGCAGAAGTCGATGCCCTTTTCGGCGCTGACATCCTTCCAGCCGTGGATGGCCACAAAGCCGTTCTTGGCGTCCACGCCGACGGCGATCCTGTCGCCGTATTTTTTCAGCATCCGGGCCGTGAAGTCAAAATCCGTCACGGCCACACTGCCAAGGATGCAGCGGCCCACACCGAGGGAAAGGTACTTCTCGATCCGCTCCTCGGTGCGGATGCCGCCGCCCACCTCGATGTACAAGCCGCCCTGCTTTGCCAGCGCGGCAATGGTGTCATAATTGGAAAGGGTTCCGTCCTTCGCGCCGTCCAGATCGACGACATGGAGGTTCTTGGCCCCCGCCGCGAGGAACTGCCGCGCCTGTGCGCAGGGATCCTCGCCGTAGACGGTCATGCGGTCGTAGTCGCCCTGCGTCAGCCGGACGACCTTGCCGCCCCGCAGGTCAATGGCAGGAAATAATTGCATACGTACTCTCCTTTAGCGGCCTCGCCCTCTCAGGCGCTTCGCGCCAGCTCCCCCAAAGGGGGAGCTTATCATAATTCACTGAACGCCTTCAAGATCCTCAGCCCCGTATCCCCGCTTTTTTCGGGGTGGAACTGGGTGCCGTACACCTTCCCCGCCCGGACCACGCCGGTGACGGGAAGGGAGTAATCGCTGACGGCCAGCGTGCTTTCCGCGCAGTGTTTGCCGTAGTAGCTGTGGACGTAGTACACATACTCGCCTTCCCGGATGTACCGGAACAGCGGGTCGTCTTTGAGGATGTGCAGGGCGTTCCAGCCGATCTGCGGCACCTTCAGAGTCTTGTCCGCAAGGTCGGGTTCCAGCGGGCAGACCTCGCCTTTCACAAAGCCGAGACCCGCGTGCTCGCCGTACTCGTAGCTTTTTTCAAACAGAAGCTGCATCCCAAGGCAGATGCCCAGCAGCGGCTTCTTTTGGGCCTCCTCTTGAATGACCGGCACAAGGCCGGTGGCGGTGAGCTTCGCCATGGCGTCGCCGAAGGCTCCCACGCCGGGCAGGATCAGCCGGTCCGCCGCCCGGATCACGGCCGGGTCCGCCGTGACGACGGCTTCCTGCCCCAGATGGGCAAGGCTCGACTTCAGACTGAACAGGTTGCCCACACCATAATCGATGATCGCGATCATACCAGCAGTCCTTTCGTGGAGGGGATCTCGTCCCGGTGGGCGGCGTCGATCTTTACTGCGGCGGCCAGCGCGTGCCCGGCCCCCTTGAAACAGGCTTCCAGAATGTGATGGGTGTTCTCCCCCGCCAACTGGACAAAATGGATCGTGGCGGGCACATTCCGGGCAAAGCCCAGCCAGAATTCCGAGGCGCACTCCACATCGAAATCGCCGACCTTTTCGGTCTTGCAGTGGACGTCCCAGTTCAGGGTGCACCGGCCCGAAAGGTCCACGGCGCAGAGCACCAGCGCCTCGTCCATGGGCAGGTAGAAGCTGCCGTAGCGGCAGATGCCCCGCATCTCGCCCAGCGCCTTGGCAAAGGCTTGGCCCAGCGCAATGCCGATGTCCTCGGCGGTGTGGTGGTAGTCCACCTCCACGTCGCCGTGGCAGGTGAGCACGAGGTCGAACCGGCCATGCCGCGCGAACAGCTCCAGCATATGATTCAGAAAACCGCAGCCGGTGTCCACCTGATAGCGGCCCGCGCCGTCCAGATTCAGGGTCAGTTCGATCTGCGTCTCGTTGGTGTTGCGTTCCAGACTGACTTCCCGCATGGGTCACACCTCCAAAATCTCATCCAGTGCTTTGAGCAGGGCCCGCATCTCATCCGGGGTGCCGATGGTGATGCGCAGCCAGCTGCCGATCCGGGGCGCATCAAAATGACGGACGAGAACGCCCTTTTCTTTCAACTTTTTGTAAAGTTCCCCGCCATCTTTGCGAACTGTACTTGCGAACAGGAAGTTGGAGCGGCTGTCCAGCACGGAGAAGCCCCGCGCTTCCAGCTCCTGTTTCGTCCAGCCGCGGGTCTCCACGATGGCGGCGCGGGTGGTGTCAAAATATGCCGTATCTTCCAGCGCAGCCTGTCCGGCCTTCAGGGTCAGCCGGTTGATGTTGTAGGGGTTCAGGCTGAACTTGACCCGGTTCAGGTCAGCGATGAGCTTCTCATTGCCCATCGCAAGGCCCAGCCGTGCACCCGCCAGTTGGCGGGATTTCGAGAAGGTCTGCACGACCAGCAGGTTCTCGTATTGGTCGATGAGGGGCACGCAGCTCTCGCCGCCGAAGTCCACATAGGCTTCGTCCACGATCACCACGTTGTCAGGGTTCGCCTTTAGGATGCCCTCGATGGCACTGCGGGGCAGGGCCAGACCGGTGGGGGCGTTGGGGTTGGCCAGCACGATGGTGGCACCGAGGCCGTAGTAATCGGTGGGATCAAGGGTAAAATCCTCCTTCAGGGGGATGATCCTGCTGGGGATGTGCATCAGCCCGCACCAGACGCCGTAGCAGCCGTAGGTGATGTCCGCATAGGCCAGCGGGTGTTCCTCGTCGCAGAAGGCCCGCAGCGCGAAGAAGAGGTTTTCGTCGCTGCCGTTGCCAGGAATGATCTGGCTGGGCTTCAGCCCGAAGTGCTTGGCCGCCGTGTTCAGCAGCTCGGCACAGGCTGGGTCGGAGTAGAGCCGCAGTTTTTCGACCTCGGCGCGGCTCACGGCGTCCAATACCGCCGGGGAGGGCGGGTAGGGGCTCTCGTTGGTGTTCAGCTTGATGTATTTCTGATCCTGCGGCTGTTCGCCGGGGGTGTAAGGGGTGACGTTCATCAATCGTTCTGATAGAAACCGGCTCATTGGGGTCATCCTCCGTTTTTCTGCAACTGAATCATTCTTCGTACCGGATGGTCACGCTCTTGGCGTGGGCGTGCAGTCCCTCGCGCTCGGCGAAGTCGGCGATGCGGGGAGCGACGGCGCCCAGCGCCTCGCGGGTGTAGTAGATGAAGCTGGACTTCTTCACGAAGTCGTCCACGCCCAAGGGGCTGGAGAACCGAGCCGTGCCGCTGGTGGGCAGGGTGTGGTTCGGCCCGGCGAAGTAATCGCCCAGCGCTTCCGGCACATTGCGGCCGAGGAAGATGCTGCCTGCGTTCCTGATCTCGTTCAGCACACCGAAGGGGTCCTCCACGCAGACTTCCAGATGCTCCGGCGCGATGATGTTGCACGCCTCAATGGCCTTGTGCAGATCGGAGCAGACGATGATCTTGCCGTTGTCGTCCACGCTGGCACGGGCGATGGCGGCGCGGGGCAGCTGGGGGATCTGGACTTCCAGCTCCGCCTGTACGGCCTTGGCCAGCGCCTCACTGTCCGTCACAAGGACGGGGCTGGCCAGCTTGTCGTGCTCGGCTTGGCTCAGCAGGTCGGCGGCTACCCACGCGGGGTTGCAGCCGCCGTCCGCCAGCACCAGAATTTCGCTGGGGCCCGCGATCATGTCGATGCCCACCTTGCCGAAGACCTTCCGCTTGGCCGTGGCGACGTAGATGTTGCCGGGGCCCACGATCTTATCCACCGCCGGGATGCTCTCGGTGCCGTAGGCCAGCGCGGCCACGGCCTGTGCGCCGCCGGTCTTGAAAATTTTGGTCACGCCCGCCGTGGCTGCTGCCGCGAGGATGACCGGGTTCACCTTACCGTCCTTCCCCGCCGGAGTGGTCATGACGATCTCGGACACCCCCGCCACCTTGGCCGGGATAACGTCCATCAGCACCGTGGAGGGGTACGCCGCCGTGCCGCCGGGCACATAGACGCCCGCCTTCTCGATGGGGGTATATTTCTGGCCCAGCACCACGCCGGGCTTGTCGTTCATCACAAAGTTTTTGTGCACCTGCTGGCGGTGGAAAGCCTCGATGTTGGCGGCAGCCTCCCGCAGTGTCTCAAGGAAGTAGGGGTCCATGTTGGCAAAGGCCTCGTCGATTTCCTCTTGCGTCACCTGCAAATTTTCGATGGCCGCGCCATCGAATTTCAGGGCGTAGTCCTTCAGAGCCGCATCGCCGCGGGCACGGACGTCGGCAATGATGCCGTCCACCACATCCTCCACGTTCTTCTCCGCGCGGATGTCGCGGTTCAAGATCTCTTCGGGTCTCAGTTCGTCGAAGTTATACAGCTTGATCATTTTGCAGCCTCCTGTAAGGTATCCCGCAGTTTTTCGAGCATTTCGTCCATTTCCTTGTGCTTGAACTGGTAGCTGGCCTTGTTGGCGATGAACCGGGCCGAGATGGGCAGGAACTCCGTCACGACCTTGAGGCCGTTTTCCCGGAGGGTCGTGCCCGTCTCCACGATGTCCACAATGACGTCCGAAAGCCCTAAGATGGGGGCCAGCTCGATGGAACCGTTCAGCTTGATGATGTCGATATCCCGCCCCATGGACGCATAATAGTTTTTCGCGATGTTCACGAACTTGGTGGCGACCCGCACCGGGCGGCTGGGGTCGTCCTGATAGTCTGCCGGGGCGGCCACACACATCCGGCACTTGCCAAGGCCGGTGTCCAGCAGCTCGTAGACGTCCGCCGAGGCTTCGGTGAGGATGTCCTTGCCCACGATGCCCACGTCCGCCGCGCCGTGCTCCACGTAGATGGCCACATCGCTGGGTTTGACGAGGAAGTAGCGGATGCCCGCCGCCGGGTTCTCCACCACCAGCTTCCGGGTGGCGTTGTAGTCCTCGGTGCAGCCGTAGCCGATGCGGGCCAGCAGATCATAAACCTTGTCGCCCAGCCGGCCTTTGGGCAGGGCCACATTCAGCATGGTCTTTTCGGTCTTCTGCTGCTGCACCGGCGGCAGCGGGGCGCTCAGGCGGTCCAGCTCGTCGAGGTAGACCGCAAAGCCGATGGCGTCCGCGCCGGGGGTGAACTTCTGCATCAGCCGGTCGTACCGTCCGCCTTTGAGCAGCGGCCGGGGCAGACCCCGCAGATACCCCTGAAAGACCAAGCCGTTATAGTATTCCATCTCACCCGCCAGCGAGAGATCCAGCCGGATGCTGCCGCCCGCCGCTTCCAGCGGTTCGGCCAGCGCCCGCAGCTCGGCAGCGGCTGCCCGCATCCGGTCGTTCTTGCAGAAGGCTTCGGCCCGCGTCAGCGTCTCTTCGTACCCGCCGCAGAGGCTCAGCAGCCCGCACAGGGTCTCGGCCCCGGCATCGTCCAGCCCGGCAGCCTTGGCCGCTGCCCGCAGCTCGTGGGCATTTTTCTCCCGCAGTGATCCCAGCAGGGCCGGGCGGGCGTTTTCCGGCACTGCCAGCGCATCCAGCAAGCCGAAGAGGTAGCCCATGTGGCTCACTTCCAGCACCCACGCAGCCCCCATCTGCCCCAGCGACTGCGCCGCCAGCCGGACGGTCTGCTGGACCTGTGCTTCGCCCACGGCTCCCAGCATCTCAAGACCCATCTGGGAGATCTCCTTGAAGGTGTGGCTCTCTGCCGAGGGGCGGTAGACGTTCTCGTGGTAGTAATATTTCAGCGTCTCACCGGCTGCGGGCTGGGCCGTCTTGGCGATGGAAAGGGTCACGTCCGGCTTCAGCGCCAGCAGCCGCCCGTCCAAGTCCGTGAAGGTGATGACCTGTTCCGACGACAAAAAGCTGCGGTTTTCCTGATACAGCCCATACTCCTCGAAGCGGCCCATGTGGTATTTGCGGCACCCCGCCGCCTCGTACAGCGCCCGCAGCCCGAAGGAAGCCCGCTCCTTCGGCTGCAAATACGACAGATCAAATTTCATCTCCGTTTCCTCCCGTTCCTCGGTTTTGAAGCGTTCCGGCGGCCATCCTGCCGCCCCTTTCCCAGCGTGTATTTTATAAAATCATTTTACTTTATCTAGGTAAAGTTGTAAAGTATGAAAGTGAAAGATTTTTCATCTCTATCTTACAGTTTTTCTGTGCGTTTGTACAGAAACGCGAAATTGTTTCATCGTACCGCTGGATCAGATGATGCGTTCCGCAAATGCCCGCCCCCGCAAACGCAAAAAATCCCCCGCCGGGCGCAGGGTGCGCGAGCGGCGGGGGATTTCCATCATTGATTTTATATTCGCTTACGCGGGCTTTCTCTCTGCAAGGGCACGGACTTCTTCCACCGGAAGGTCCACGCACTTTGCGATCGTCTCCACGCTCATCTGATTCAACGCGATCAGATTCCGTGCGGTTTCGCGCTTCGTTTTTTCTTCCGCTTCCTTTGCGGCCTCCATTGCGGCTTCCTTTGCGACCTCTTCAAACGCTCTGCACATCTGTGTCCGACCTCCATTCGTTTCCTTCAGGTATCGCACCTCTTCGGCCAGAAGAGGGTTCAGCATTTCCTTGGCATCCCTGCAATTCATATCGTGCATCAGCCGACCCACCGGATGCTCCAGATCCCGGAACGCACCGTTTACGTAGATAATATGCGCCCCGTCTCCAAACATCGCATCGTTCAGCTCGGTGATCTTCCGTTCCACATGGTACAACGGCAGCCCTGCACCAAAACGATCCTGCTCCGTGATAAAGATCACGTAGGTGTCCACGAGGCTTTCAAAGTCGTCGCCCTTTTCCAAAAGCGTCCGGTCGATCATGCTGCTGTGGAACCGCGCCCGCCGGACTCCGGCTCCCTTTTCGGCCCGCTGAACTTCAATGTCCATCACCCTGCCTTCGGCATCCACCGCCCGGACATCCAGCTTGATGGAGCGCTTCGTGGCACTCTTATATTCCACCTGTGCTTCCGTCCGCTGGACTCTGATATCATCCCGCTCCAGAATCGTGTTCAGGATATACTCCACCGGCGCGATTTTTTCATCCAGCGCCTCGGAAAAGAAATCATCATCCATCAAGCGCAGTTCCGCAATTTTTTCGAGATATCGCTCGTAGCTCTTCTTCGGTTCCATCGCGGCACGCCCCTTGTCCTTACATGGATTTCTTTTCACTTATAAAATAGCATAGTTTCGCACAAAAGGCAAGCAAAAAATCCCCCGCCGGGCGCAGGGTGCGCGGCGGCGGGGGAAGGGTACAGTTCTGATTTCAGGTGTTCTCAGACGTCCAGCAGAGCCAGCACGCCGCTCTTGGGGCGGGCACCGACGGTCTGGTTGACAAGCTTGCCGTTTTTGAAGACCAGCAGGGTCGGGATGCTCATGACGCCGAACTGGGCGGCAAGGTCGGGCTGCTCGTCCACATTGACCTTGCCCACCTTGATGTCGCTGCGCTCTTCGGCCACCTCGTCCACGATGGGGGACAGCATCCGGCAGGGGCCGCACCAGCTTGCCCAGAAGTCCAGCAGGACGGGCTTTTCGCTGTGCAGCACCTCGGCGTCAAAATTTGCACTGGTAATGGTGATGGGTTCCATATCGGTTACCTCCTTTGGAAGTGTTTTGTTCGATGGCATTAGTATACCCCAAAACGCCCCCGCCGTTCCGTAACTGGGTCACACAACACAAAAAGCGGCGGCCCGCCCGCTTGGGGTGAGCCGCCGCCCTGCTGTGTTCTTTGGACTTCTCCGCGGATGCGGGTCAAGAGCAATTATGCCGTTACCCAAGCAACTGCGGTGACAGGCCACCAGCCGGCCAGATTGATCGCCGTATAAACACCAACCACAGCGTTGCCGACGGACTTGTTCAGGTAATTTGCGAAAGCATCAATACCGCTGGCTGCCAGCTCGGTAACGGACTTGCCCTTCTTGTTCTTCTGGATCCACTCACGACTCTTGCCAATGCCCCAGACCATATTTGCAATGGAAATGGTAGTACCGATCACCCAACCCACGGCGTAAGCGGTTCCAGCATCGCCACCAGAGGTGTAGGTCATTTCGTCTTCAGTCATGACACTGTAGCAAGCGGGCATCATCATTTTGTTTTCCATAATAACACTCCTTTGAAAGCAATCTATCCCAAGCGGTGCACACTGCACCGCAAGTTTCCAAATAAATGCTATGGGGAACAAGTGGACGCGGAGTCCCGGCTCCTTAGACCAGAACGAGGATCAGGCTGATGGGAGCCAGACCCACCACCATGGCGGTGGAAACACCATCGCGTAGGAAGTTGGAAGGACTCTTGGTCATGTCCTCGCCTATATCATCCATGGCGCGGCCCAGAACCGTCAGGACATTGCCCTTACGGTTGGATTTGTTGCTCAGCCAGTTGCGGGCGGTAGAAATGCCCCAGACGTAGCTGGCGCCCAGCACCACGCTGCCAACGACGGTGGCGGCTACCTTGAAGGTATCAAATGCAGCGCTTCCGCCCTCGGTATAGGTCATTTCATCTTCGGTCATCACCGCATAATCTGCGGGCAGTCTCAGTTCATTCTTCATAGGTCATTTCCCTCTTTGCGGCGGCGCCTGTGCGCCGATCAAATACAACTTTCATGCCGCTTTCCTTCTCACTCTTTGTACGCTCATTTTACTACACCTGTCGGTTTTCTGCAATAGATTCTGTGCAAAATAGTGAAAAATCGGAAAGTCGCATGAAAACGGACACCATTCTTTGTGAAAAAGTTCTGCAACAAGCCGTTTTTCAGCCCGCGACACCCGCACGGTAGAGGTACGGGTCGCTGGTGAAGCTCGAATAGCTGTACAGCACTAGGATCGCGTCATAGTCATTGTCGGCAATGAGCTGGTCCAGCCCGTAATTGTAATTGCGGAAGTCTACCACGTCGATGGCCCCATAGTTGGCCGTCAGGTAAGGCACGAAGCTGTTGGCGTAGCTGTCCTTGATGACGAGGATCTTCCCCGTTCCGTCGCCCTCCACCCGGCTCAGGCCGTTGTTGCCGTGGAGAAACATGGCGTACTTGTCGTAAACATCCAGTTTCGCGGTATCGTACAGGCCGGTCTCGGTGCCGTCGGTGGGCTGGCCGGGGCCGGTGACATTCCAGATGGTGAGCTTGTTCTGCAAGTCGTACCATGTGATCGTGTCCGGCTCGGCGTTCCACGTCCGCGCCTTGGAGTAATGGGTGCCGTAGAAGTCTTCCGCCGTCTCCACTGTATGCGTGCTGCGGTCAAACGGCGTCAGGCCCAGCTCCTTGCAGAAGGCTTCGTAGGCGTAGTAAGCCCCCAGCGTCGTCCAGTGGTGGTCCGTGCGATAATAGAGATACTCGTCCTTGTGGTCGTACAGAGCCGGAAGGACATTGATGAAATGCCCGCCCTGCACCACATTCGCGGCTTCGTTGATGCGGGCTTCCTCGTCCATCTGGGGCGCGGCGAGGGGCAGCTTTTCCGGGTAGACGGTGGAGGCCGACGGCACCAGCATGAAGCTGACCTTGCCGGGGCAGCGCTCGGACAGCGAACTCACCGCCGCGAGGTTCTTGTTCCATGTCTTCTCCTCGCTGGGCAGCACGCGGTACCGCCGGGCGAACATCCTGTGCTCCTTGCCCAGCAGGATGCCGCCGCTCTGGGTCTTCTGGAACAGAGTCGTCTCGGCAAGGCTCTGGAGGTCGATCCACTGATCCCGCCCAAAGACCTGATCCTTGACGTACTTCGTGTAATTGGTGAAGTAGCTGTTCAGCCCGTCCACCGACACCGCCGTGAGCTTGGGCCGCTGGGTGAGGGTGGTGTTTTCCATCTCACTGTATGCGCGGTCGGGCGTTGCCATATCCAGCACGAAGAGGGCGATGAAAAACAGGCTGAAAGCGATCAGCACCGGGTACTGTTTGAGCGAGGACAAACGCTTTTTCTTTTCCATGATCCACGTCCTCCTCAGAAGTTAAAATACAGGAACGGGCTGTTGGTGCTGCCCACCACATAGGCCGTGGAGAGTACCAGCAGCACCAGCACCGTGGCCACACGGGTGGCAGTGCGCTTTTTCAGCGCGTTCCAGAGCGTTTCGATGAGCGGCGTACAGCAGACGGCGGACACCGCCAGCAGCACCCCGTAATTCCGCAGGAAATACACCGGCGAGACGCCGCCCGTGGGAACGAAGAGCCGGTGGAACAGTTCCCCGAAGCCGACACCGTAATCGTTGCCCACGAACATGGCCCAGCCCACCACCACGAGGAAGAGGGTGTAGACATGGGGCCAGAGCTTCCCCTTTTCAAGGTATTTCAGCAGGAAGAGCTTCTCGATGGCCAGCAGGACAAAGTAGTACAGGCCCCAGCAGATGAAGTTCCAATCCGCGCCGTGCCAGATGCCGGTGAGCAGCTCCACGACGAAGAGGTTGAAGATCTGCCGCTTGAGGCCCTTGCGGTTGCCGCCCAGCGGGATATACACATACTCCCGGAACCAGCCGGACAGGGTCATGTGCCAGCGCCGCCAGAACTCGGTGATGGAGCGGGAGATATAGGGGAAGTTGAAGTTCTGGGGGAAATCAAAGCCCAGCATCTTGCCCATGCCGATGGCCATCATCGAGTAGCCGGAGAAGTCGAAGTAGAGCTGGAGCGAATAGGCGATGACGCCCAGCCAGACCAGCGCCGTAGAAGCATTTCCAAGGCCCACATAGGTGGTGGAAGGGCTGCTCTGGATGCCGATGATGTCGGTCCAGAGGGCGCCCACCGCATCCGCCAGCAGGACCTTTTTCGCCAGACCAAAGGTAAACAGGGTCATGCCCTCTTCGATTTGCTTTAAGTGATAGCGGTGCTCGTAGACGTGGAGCTGCGCCGAAACATCGCGGTATTTGACGATGGGGCCCGCAATGAGCTGCGGGAACATGACGACGTAGGCACCGAAGTCGATGATGTTGTGTTCGGTCTTGACCTCGCCCCGGTAAACATCGATGGTATAGGACAGGGTCTGGAAGGTGTAGAAGCTGATGCCCAGCGGCAGGGTGCTGATGCCCTGAATGGCCGCAAAATCCGTACCCAGCAGCGCGTTCAGGCTGGAGAGGACGAAGTTCGCGTACTTGAAGTAAAACAGCATCCCCAAGCTGCCCGCCAAGGCCGCCAGCAGCAGCGCCGTGCGGGCGGCGGGCTTGGCCGCACATTTTTCCAGCCCCAAGCCGCACAGGTAGTTGATGAGGATGAGGGCCAGCATGACCGGGAAAAACCGGACTTCACCCCAGCAGTAGAACACCAGACTGCACACGAAGAGTACCGTGTTCTTGAGCTTTGCGGGCGCAAGGTAATACAGCGCCAGCGTGATGGGGAGAAACCGGAACAGAAAGATGATGGTGCTGAAAACCAAGGTGTTCCTCCTTTGAAAAAAGGCCGATGCCGCCATGGCACCGGCCCACAACTGTTGTTTTTACTTGAGCAGAACGTCGTTGACGGCGTCGGTCAGATCCTCCGTGCACTCGTTGGAGGCAATGGCCATCACCACGCGGTCGGCACTGCTGGCGATGACCGCATTTTCCACGTTGGCCTGTGCGGTGGCGAACTCAGCGTAGTTGCCATAGAACGCGACCTGATCCTGCTGGTAGGCCTTCAGCGCTTCCACGATGTCGTCGGCCTTGCCCTCGGCGGGTTCGATGACCAGCACGAGGCCCGCATCGCCGTTGTCGTTGCTCTTCACGCCCTTATAGCCGGCCACATCCTCTGCCTTCAGGCCGAAATCGTACTCGATGTTCATTGCGGCGATCTCGAACTGGTTTGCGATGGGGTTCGCCTCCAGCAGGGTGTTCACCTCATCGGCCAGCTCATCGGGGCTGTTGGTGCCGTCGTCGGGCAGAGCGCTCTCCACCTGCGACAGGACCACCGAGCTGGGAGCCGACTCGGAGCTGGCGGCAGAGCTTGCCGTGGAGGAAGCGGAGGAGCCGCAGCCCGCGAGCAGAACACAGCTTGCGGCCACCGCAGCAGCTATCATCAGTTTTGAACGATTCTTCATGGATTATTCCCTCTTTTGCATTCGTTACACTCAGGTCCCCTGCTGCGTTCTTTTACGCGGCATACCGGGACATTGTTATCTTACCATACCGCCCCCTAAAATGCAAAGGGTCCGGTAAAGTTTTACGGTTTCTTCACGGGTCTTTGCCCGCGCTTTGCCGCTCAGCCCGCAATGGCGTGCAGCTGGGCGATGTAATCCTCAAAGCACAGGCCGCTGGCGCTGATCTTGGCGGCGTTCTCCCTGCCCACATACCGCCAGTGCCACGGCTCGTAGGTGATCTCGGTCTTATCCTCGGCCCCCTTGGGGTAGCGCAGGATGAAGCCGTACTCCACCGCGTGCTCGCACAGCCAGCGGAAGGCCGTGGTGTTCTCAAAGCCCTCGTCCAGCCCGGTGTGTTCGGGGCTGTTCAGGTCGGCGGCAAGGCCGCAGTTGTGCTCGGAATAGCCCGGCGGGTTGACGACGGCGGCGGCCATCTCCTTGGCGGTGGCGGTATCGTAGCCCCGGTCGGTGTAGTACTTCGTTTTCCGCTCGTACAGGCCGGTCTGGTACTTGACGCTGCGGTAGCCGCTCTGCATCCAGACGGTCACGCCGTCGGCTGCGGCGGCTTTCTGCATCTCCAGAAAGGCATCACACGCCGGGGTCTGCAAGGTCTTATTCACCGCCGTCTGGGAGCCGCACTCCTTTGTATCAAACGTGTAGTTGTCCGGCATCTTGTTGGTGTGGTTCACCAGCACCGTCATCGGGTCGGCCAGCATGGCGGCGGCCTCGGCCTTGGTCAGGCCCAGCGCATTGTCCCGGCTCTCCTCGGCCCCTTCGCTGGCGGCAGCGCTGGTGGATTCGGCGGTGCTGCTGGGGAACAGCCGGTCGGTCAGCAGCCCGTTCGTCTCGCTGGCGGCACTGCTGGCGGGGGCACCGGCGGCGCTGGCCGAGGGCACCGGGGCCTTGCGGTTGAGCAGGAAAGCCGCGCCGCCCACGACGAGGCAGACGACGGCGGTCAGCCCGGCCACCCGGCGGATGGCACGGCTGCGCCGGCGGCGGCGCACTTCCGCGCGGGTCAGGCGGCGGTGGGTAGGTCGATGTTGTTGGTTCATAACGAGCCTTCTTTCTTGTCAGCGGCCCCGCACTCTCAGGCGGGCAGGCCGCAGTTTGCTTGCATAGTTCTTCAGGTTCCGCAAATACTACCTTCGGAGGTGTTCCCCTATGAAGATGACAGCGCAGGAATATGCGCGGCGGGTGAAAAAGGTCGGCCCGCACTCCCCCCTCGGCACCGACTGCCTGTGGGCCTTTGGGGTAGGCGGCGGCATCTGCCTTCTCGGCGAGGTGCTCCGCCAGCGGTATCTCGCCCTTGGGCTCGAAGCCGACCTTGCGGGCACCCTGACCAGCTGCACCCTCATCGCCCTTTCGGCGGTGCTGACGACGCTGGGCCTTTACCAGAAGCTCGCGGCCCGCGCGGGGGCAGGGTCGCTGGTGCCCATCACCGGCTTTGCCAACGCCGTGGTCAGCGCGGCCATCGAGTTCAAGACGGAGGGCCGCATCCTCGGCACCGGGGCCAAGATGTTCACCATCGCGGGGCCGGTCATCGTCTACGGCACCCTGTCCGCCGTGGTCTACGGCGGGGTGCTCTGGCTGCTGGGCGGCTGAGCGCTTTCCTTTACAATACGCACAGCCGGGCGCGAAGATTGCACCACCCCGGCGAATTCTCAGTATACCACAAAATTCGCAAAAAAACAGCCCTGAAAGGAGGAATTTCTGATGGCGACCCGGCGCGGCGATACCCTGATCTTCTCCGATCCCCCCGTCATCGCATCTCACGCGGCGGTGGGCGGCAAAAAAGAGGGCGAGGGCCCCTTGGCGGCGGGCTTTGACGAGCTGCGGGCCGACAACAGCTTCGGCCAATCCGGGTGGGAGGCCGCCGAGGCCGAGCTCCAGCTCCGGGCGGCCCGGCTCTGCCTAAAAAAAGCACAGATCACCGAAAAAGAGGTCAGCCTTGTGCTGGCCGGGGATCTCCAAGCCCAGTGCACGGCCTCCAACTATGCCCTGCGGGCGCTGGGCATCCCCTACGCCGGGCTGTTCGGGGCCTGCAGCACTATGGCCGAAGCGTTGGGGCTGGGGGCCGCGCTCTGTTCCGCCGGGATGGCCGACGGGCTGCTGGCCATGTCGTCCAGCCATTTCTGCGCGGCAGAGCGTCAGTTCCGCACCCCGCTCAGCTACGGAGCCGTCCGCACCCCCACGGCCCAGTGGACTGCCACCGCCGCCGGGGCCTGTCTGCTGCGGCCCGCCGGGCCGGGCGTCGGCATCCGGGCCGTGACCTTCGGCCGGGTGCAGGATTACCAGATCAAGGACATCAACAACATGGGCGCAGCCATGGCCCCCGCAGCCGCCGCCACCCTGCTGCACTACCTGCGGGACACCCACAGCGAACCGCAGGATTTCGACGCCATCTACACCGGCGACCTCGGCCATGTGGGCAGCCAGCTCTTCCGGGAACTTTTGGCCGCCGAGGGGCTGCTCCTCAAGAACCATGTGGACTGCGGCTGCATCCTCTACGATGCCGAGGCACAAGCCGTCAAGAGCGGCGGCTCCGGGGCGGGGTGCTGCGCCGCCGTTCTCTGCGCCCACATCCTGCCCCGGCTGGAGCGGGGCACCCAGAAGCGCCTGCTCTTCCTCGCCACCGGGGCGCTGATGAGCCAGACCACCTTCCTGCAAAAGGAGAGCATCCCGGCCATCGCCCACCTTGTCGAGCTCTGGGCCCCCAAAAAGGAGGGAACCGCATGAATTATTTCTGGGCTTTCGTCGTTGGGGGCGGCATCTGCGTCGTCGGGCAGCTCCTCATCGACCTCACCAGCCTGACCCCCGCCCGCATCCTGACAGGCTACGTGGTGGCGGGCGTCGTCCTGTCCGCCGTCGGCTGGTACGCGCCGCTGGCCGAGTTCGCCGGGTGCGGAGCCACCGTGCCCCTGCTGGGCTTCGGGCACCTGCTGGCCAAAGGCGTCCGCACCGCTTTGCAGGAAGAAGGAGCCATCGGCATCCTCACCGGCGGCCTGACCGCTGCCGCCGCCGGCGTCACCACCAGCCTTGTCTGCGGCGTGGTCTGCTCGTGGTTCGGGAAGAGCCATGATCAGAACTGACTTTCACGCAAAAACGGTCTGACCGTATCGTTCGGCCAGACCGTTTTCCTGTATTTCTGCAATAAAAAAGTGGTACGATGCAAAAAACAAAAACCCCCATGCCGGATGGCACAGAGGTTTTGTTCGTCAGTCGATCACTTGATCAGGCACGGACTCAAGCGTTCTTGTTAGCACGCTTTGCCATACGGCTGATCTTGCGAGAAGCGGTGTTCTTCTTGATGACACCCTTAGCGCGAGCCTTGTCGATCGCGGAAACAGCAGCCAGGACGGTTGCGTCCTTGTCAGCGGCATTCGCATCGATGGCAGCGTCTGCCTTCTTGACGACTGTTTTCAGGTTGGTCTTAATGGCCTTGTTGTGAGCCTGCTCTGCAGCAGCCTGCACGACGCGGTCCTTCTGAGATTTGATGTTAGGCATTCGTTCCACCTCCTTGGCTACCTATAACAGCGCACCTTATGATACCATATTTGCCGTACCAGCGCAAGCCTTTTTTCGATTTTTGTTTAGAAAAGTTTTCAAAATCCCATACTGAAGCTGTGTTATCGGGCCAAAACGGCCCCGAAAGCGGACTTCAGACAGAAAAGTGGGATGAAAATGCGTTATACCGACCTTGCGGACGAGCTCTACCACGCCCCGGAGGACGCCCTGCCTGCCGGTGTGCGGGTGGCCACGGCCAAACGCGGCGGCGTGACCGTGACGCGGGTGGAGATCGCGCGGGAAGGGCTGGAGCGGCCCCGCGGGCGGTATGTGACGCTGGAAGTGCCCCGCGTCAGTCTGCTTGACGAGCGGGACGAAAGCGTCATCGAACCGGCAGCAGCAGAGCTGCGGGCCCTGCTCCCGGCGGCGGGGCCGGTGCTGGTGCTGGGGGTGGGGAATCGCCGGGTCACCGCAGACGCCCTCGGCCCCCGCACGGTGCAGAAGATCTTCGTCACCATGGGGCAGCGCAGCGTTCCGGTGCAGGGCATCCGGCCCGTGGCGGCGGTGGCGCCGGGGGTATCGGCCTCCACCGGGCTGAGCCTGCAGCAGCTGGCGGCAGCGCTGGTGCGTCAGGTCCGCCCTGCGGCCCTGCTCTGCGTGGACAGTCTGTGCTCCTCTGAGCCGGAGCGGCTGGGCCGCACCCTGCAATTTTCGGACACCGGGCTCTTCCCCGCCCAGCCCGACCATTCCCGCCATCTGGACGCGGCGCGGCTGGGCGTGCCGGTGCTGGCGGCGGGCATCCCCACCCTGATGCAGTCGGAGGAGGGCCGTGACCTCGTGGTGACCCCCCGCGAGCTGGACAGCGTCATCGCCCACGGGGCGGCCCTGCTGGCGGCGGCCATCAACCGGGCGTTGCAGCCCCGGCTCAGCATTGCGCAGCTGGGCTGGCTGACGAATTGACGGCTCCTTCCGCCGCGTCTGCGATGGCACAGGGAGTTCTATCCCTTTGCATTTTTCATATGTTTGTAAGAGGGAAGGAGGTGTGCGCCATGCGCCACAGGCAGACAAGTTCCGGGGCCGGGCAGCTCGCCGCCTTGGCCGGGGCGGCGGCGCTGATGCTGGCCCTGACTTTCTTTGCCCACGGGCTTCTGCTCGGCCTTTCGGCCCTTGTCATCGGGCCTCTGCCCGCCGCCAAGACTGCGCTTTCCCTCAGCCGGAAGCAAACAGCGGCTTCCTCCCAGCCCGCCGCGTCTGCCGACGCCATCGAGCCGGATGCCCCGGCCCAAGCCCAGCCGGACGCTGCCGCCCCTGCCGACACGTCCTATTTCGTTGCCTTGGAAGGGGACGATGCCCGCCCCGCCGATGCAGGGATCATTCTGGAAAAGAACTACCCGCAGGGCAGCGGGGAAAAGTACATCCCCTGCGGCACGGGCACGATCAAAAACAACACCCGTATCCCGGCAGCCGAGGTCGCGGCGGAGATCGAGGGCCCGCTGCCCTTCTCGGTGGAGTGGAACAGCCCGGAGCCGCAGATCCTCATTATGCACACCCACGCCACCGAGGACTACCGCCTGTCGGCGGGGCTCTGGTTCCGCTCCGGCGACGGCTCCCGCACCACCGACCGCAGCTATAATATGTGCGCCGTGGGCCGGGTCATGGCCGACACCCTCAACGCTGCCGGGCTGAACACCCTCCACGACGAGACCCTGAACGACTACCCCAACTACACCGGCAGCTACGCCAACAGCCGCGCCGTAGTGCAGCAGTACTTAGCCCAGTACCCCAGTATCAAGATCGTGCTGGACGTCCACCGCGACGCCATCGAGACGGAGAACGGCTCCCGGATGGCCCCGGTCTGCACCGTCAACGGCCAACAGGCCGCGCAGGTCATGATCATCTGCGGGTGCGACAACGGCGGCAGCGTCTGTCTGCCGAACTACCGCCAGAACCTCCGCTTCGCCGCCGCGTGGGAGCGGGCCATGGAAAGCGCGTTCCCCGGCTTCACCCGCCCGGTGCTGTTCAGCTACCGCTTTTATAATCAAGACCTCACCACCGGCAGCCTCCTCATCGAGATCGGCGGCCACGGCAACAACCTGAACGAGGCCCTCTACGCCGGGCAGCTGGCCGCCGAAGGTCTGGTGGAGGCACTGCGGAACGCAAGCCCCGCAATTTCCGATTGACAAACCCGCCCACCTGTGCTATTTTTATAACTACTGAAAAGCACAGATCGGAAAAAGTAACGCAACCCGGACGCTTCCAGAGAACACGGCATTTGCTGCGAGCCGTGGGCGGACGCTGCGCGAACGAACCTCCGGGAGCTGCAATCTGAACACGGTGCGCCGCAAGGGCCGCCGCCAGTAGGTGCGCCGCTGCGCCCCGCGTTACAAGGGCAGCGCTTCCTTCTTGAAGGGCGCGCGTGAGCGACCGGACACTTCCGGTAATTCAGGTGGCACCGCGGACATTACAAGACAGCTTGTTCGCCCTGAACTTTCAGGGAGAAAAGCTGTCTTTTTCTTTTGTAAAATCGATAAGGAGAAAAACTATGGAACGCACTGAGATCGTTTCGCTGTACAAGAACACCCCCGCCGATGGTACGGTCGTCACCGTATGCGGCTGGGCAAAGAACATCCGCGACTCCAAGAACATCGGCTTCATCGCCCTGTCGGACGGCGGCTGCTTCAAGACCCTGCAGGTCGTGCTGGAAGCCGGTAAGCTGGCCAACTACGATGAAGTCATCCACACCGGTCTGTACAGCAGCCTGCGCGTCAAGGGCAAGCTGGTGCTCACCCCGCAGGCAAAGCAGCCCTTTGAGCTGAACGCCGACAGCGTGGAGATCCTGGGTGACTGCCCCGCCGACGAGTACCCCCTGCAGAAAAAGAAGATGAGCATGGAGTATCTGCGCACCATGCCCACCCTGCGCCCCCGCACCAACACCTTCAACGCCGCCTTCCGCGTCCGCAGCGTGGCCGCTTACGCCATCCACAAGTTCTTCCAAGAGAACGGCTTCGTCTACGCCCACTCTCCCCTGCTGACCGCCTCCGACTGCGAGGGCGCCGGTGAGATGTTCCGCGTGACCACCCTCGACCTCGAAAACGTCCCCAAGAACGAGGACGGCACCGTGGATTACACCAAGGACTTCTTTGAGAAGCCCGTCAACCTGACCGTTTCCGGCCAGCTGGAGGCCGAGGCCATGGCCATGGCCTTCGGCAAGGTGTACACCTTCGGCCCCACCTTCCGCGCCGAGAAGAGCTTCACGACCCGCCATGCCGCCGAGTTCTGGATGATCGAGCCGGAGATGGCCTTCTGCGACCTGAACGGCTACATGGACACCGCCGAGGCCATGACCAAGTACGTCATCCGCTACGTGCTGGACAACTGCCCCGATGAGATGGCCTTCTTCAACCAGTTCATCGACAAGGGCCTGATCGAGCGCTTGGAGCTGGTGGCAAACAGTGAGTTCGGCCGCATCACCTACACCGACGCCATCGAGGTGCTGAAGAAGAACAACAAGAAGTTCCAGTTCCCCGTAGAGTGGGGCGTGGACATCCAGACCGAGCACGAGCGCTACCTCACCGAGGTGGTATTCAAGAAGCCCGTCTTCGTCACCGACTATCCGAAGGAGATCAAGAGCTTCTACATGAAGCAGAACGCGGACGGCAAGACCGTGGCCGCAGCCGATATGCTGGTGCCCGGCATCGGCGAACTGATCGGCGGCAGCCAGCGCGAGGAGGACTACGACAAGCTCGTGGCCCGCATGGACGAGCTGGGTCTGGACAAGTCCAGCTACGACTGGTACCTCAACCTGCGCAAGTTCGGCGGCGTGGAGCACGCCGGTTACGGCCTCGGCTTCGAGCGCATGATCATGTACCTCACGGGCATCCAGAACATCCGTGATGTCCTGCCCTTCCCCCGCACCGCTTACGGGTTCTAAAAAATTTTCGGAGAGCTGCCGCCGGATGCGGCAGCTCTTTTTTCAACAACGAGGTAACTTTCCGTGGAAAACATCTCCCCCGCGCTGCTCAATTGGTTCTACGCGAACCACCGCATCCTGCCCTTCCGCTCGGACCCGACGCCCTACCACGTCTGGCTGAGCGAGATCATGCTCCAGCAGACCCGCGTCTCGGCGGCACTGCCCTATTATGAGCGTTTCCTTGCCGCCCTGCCGGACATCCCGGCGCTGGCCGCGTGCGAGGAGGAAAAGCTCCACAAGCTGTGGGAGGGGCTGGGCTATTACAGCCGGGTGCGGAACCTGCAAAAGGCCGCGAAGATCGTCTGTGAGCAGTATGGCGGTGAGCTGCCCGCCGACTACGACGCTCTCCGCGCCCTGCCCGGCATCGGGGACTATACGGCAGGGGCCATCGCTTCCATCAGCTTCGGACTCCCGGTGCCCGCTGTGGACGGCAACGTGCTCCGGGTTTTCTCCCGGCTGTACAACGACGACGGCCTCATCACCGACCCCAAGGTGAAGCGGGCGTTCACGGCCCGCGTCATGGAGCACCAGCCCCCCGCCGCCCCCGGCGACTACAATCAGGCCCTGATGGAGTTGGGGGCACTGGTCTGCGTGCCCAACGGCGCGCCCCTGTGTGAGCAGTGCCCGCTGGCCCACCTCTGTCAGGCCCGCGCCGCCGGGACAGTCCTTTCCCTGCCCCGGAAAGCCGCCCCCAAGGCCCGCCGCATCGAGCCGGTGACGCTGGCCGTCGTCCGCAGCCCGGCGGGCGTCCTGCTCCAGCAGCGGCCCGAAAAAGGACTGCTGGCGGGGCTGTGGCAGCCGGTGCTGTGGGAAAACGAAACCCTCACCCCCGGCGAAGCACGGGCCCGGCTGGCGGCGCTGGGCGTCACCTGCACCCCCGACGCCGCCAAAGCGCTCCGCCCGGCCAAGCACATCTTCAGCCACATCGAATGGCAGATGCAGGGCTATCTCTTTGCGGCGGACACGCAGCCGGCCCCGGCGGGCTGCGTCTGGGCCAGCCCGGAGCAGTTGGCGGCGGAGTACACCCTGCCCGGCGCGTTCAAGGCGTACAAGAAGCTTTTGGCCGCCGCATTGTAACAAATTTCGTGCGGGTTGATGAAAATTTCCGGATTTGCAGTTGTAATTTTTTTGCATTCCGGGTATAATATCCGCAAGGGCGGTTCATTGGCCCACCGCGAAAAGGGCCACCCCGACACGAAGGATGCCACCAGAACATCGTTCCGACCCGAATAAAGGAGTGTGCTGAACTATGAAGAAATCTTGTTTGATCGTTGTGATCGCCACGCTGGCCGCTATCGCTGGTGCGCTGGCCGCTGTGGCCGTTTACCTGCGCCGCCGCGAGAAGGAGCTGGACGAGTACGAGCGCCTTCTGTTTGGTGAAGACAAGGCAGAACCCGCAGAGGCCCCTGCCGACGCACCTGCCGAGGACGCCGCAGAATAAAACAAACACGCTGAAGGGCGCACCCGGTCGTCAGTTTCTGACCCGCCGAGTGCGCCCTTTTTGTACAACACAGCGCGCGGTTTCAAACCAAACCTCTCAGGCCGCGCTTTGGCGCGTCCAGCTCCCCTAATAGGGGAGCCAAATAGAGGAGCGCTGTGTGGAGGACTACATATGAAACACTTTTTACTCTGGATCATCGGCGTCATTCTGGGCGTTGTGGTGCTTCTGGGGGCCGTGATGGCGGTGAGTTATTCGTTCACCGGCGAGGGTTCCCGGCCGGAAGCGGCGGCGCAGTTCGGCGGACAGGAGCTGGAAGTAAACGGCTCCTGCTGGCAGGTGCCGCTGGTGGGCGGCGTGCTGGACAAGGTCTTCGCAGAACCGGAGACCCTGTCCGTGCAGAAGCTGGGCGCCCTCTACGACGCCCACCCGGCCCTCACCACGCCCGACTGGGCCACCTATACCACCCTGACCATCCAATCCGCCGACGGAGTCCCCCTTTTCACCGGCTCCGCCTCCGAATACGACAGCTTCCTCTTCCCCGCCAACGGCGAGTACAAGGCCCAGATGACCGTCTGGCGGCTCCCGGCGGGCGGCCTCGTCACCCGCTTTGAGGGCGGCAGCAACGGGGCCGTCCGGAAAAATTCCGGTCTGGAGCACCCCGCCAAGCCCTCCGGCTGGTACAGCTTCTCCTTCCGGTTCACCCTCCAAGCCAGCGCCAATGTGGAGCTTTCCGCCGAGCGGGTGGAGCAGGGCGGCATCGTGGGCGTGGCCATCACCGGCATGGTGGGCGAAACAGCCCCCACGGTGGAGACCGACCTCGGCAGTGTCCAGTGCACCCGCAGCCCCTCCGGCTGGCGGGCCTACATCCCCGCGGCCTACAACGCCTCCGCCGGGGCCCATGACGTCACCCTCACCGTCAACGGCGAGGTTCTCACCAAGACCCTGACCGTTCTGCCCAAGGACTTCGGCACGGCGGAAGTGGAAGCCGAACCCGCCCCCACCGAGGCGGCCAACACCGAGTTCCGGAACAGCATCTGGCCCCTCTACGAGCAGCCCGCGCAGGAAAAGCTCTGGTCCGGCGGCTTCGTCTGCCCGGCGGAAGATTACCTCGTTCTGCTCAATTTCGGCCAGATCAAGATCACAAACGGCCAGCAGGGTTCCAAGTCGAACTCCACCAAGCTCTACACCATCCCCGGCAACCCGACCCGCGCCCCCGCAAACGGCACGGTGGCCTTCGCCGGGAACCTCGCCCTCACCGGCAATACCGTCGTCATCGACCACGGCTGCGGGATGCGCAGCTACCTCTACGGCTTGCAGACCCTCTCCGTCACCCGCGGCCAGACCGTTGAAAAGGGTCAGGCCGTCGGTGCCCTCGGCGAAGAGCTGACCATGGACTTCAAGCTCGGCAGCAAGAGCGTGAACCCGTGGCTCCTCTTCCAGACCAGCGGCGGGCTGTTCTGGCGGGAAAATGGGTGAATTTTCAAAAAATCTGTAAGGTTTTGGCATTTCGTGCGTTATTGAGGTGAACGGACACGAAAAGGAGGTCGAACCTATGAAACTGCCCTGTGAAATCACCCGTGATCTACTCCCCCTCTACGCCGAACACCTCACCTGCCCAGAGACGAACCGATTGGTCGAAGAACACCTCAGCACCTGCCCTGCCTGTCAGGAGGAGTTGCACGCCATTCAGCTTCCGATGCCGGTACAGCCTGACCCGCAGCCTGATGCACCGCTGAAAAAGATCCGCGCTGCACTGCGGCGCAAAGGCATTCTGACAGCATTGCTTTCCATTCTGGCAGTCGTCTGTCTGTTCTGGCTATCCGCATGGATGTACACCGCTCAAAGCCCCGCCACGGCCGAGCAGTCCGGGCTGTGGACGTATAACCGCAAAGAAAACGGAGCCAACGTCTGCATTCTGGAGGTACAGGGCGATGGCGTCTGGCTGACCATGGATACCCCCTTCAACTGGGGGGAAGAGAATATCACTGTCCGCGCGGTACGCTACCGTTTCCCGCAGTTCCATGCTACGTTGGAAGGGCTATTCGGAAGCACCGCATCTTCAAAGAGCATCACTGTCTCCAATACCCAGTTGCTCACCGTTGTCTGCGCCGACGCCACGCTCCACTACCGTCAGGGTCAGCCCGTTTATGCCTACCGCGTCAACGGCTCCATCGTCTACGGCACAGAGGAGCAATTGCACCTTTATCCGAGGGCTTAGCCTATGGACATCGGCACACTTTACCGTCTCTACTTCCGGGACGTGGTTTTGTTCTTACAAGGGCTGACTCATTCGGAAACGCTGGCCGAGGAGCTGACGCAGGAGACCTTTTTCAAGGCACTGGACGGTCTGAAGAGCTTCGACGGCAAACAGGATGTCCGCGCGTGGCTGTTCACGGTCGCGCGGAACTGCTATTATTCCTATTGCCGTAAGAATCATCGGACAGTCCCGCTGGAAGAGTCCTTGTCGGAAACGCTTTCCTCTCCATCCAACGTCGAAGAGCTGCTTCTTGATGAAGACGCCGCTTTCACCATTCACCAGTGCCTTCACCGGCTGGAAGAACCCTACAAAGAGGTATTCAGTCTCCGCGTATTCGGTGAACTCTCGTTCGAAAAAATCGGCACCATCTTCGGGCACACATCCAATTGGGCTTGCGTGACCTACTACCGCGCCAAACAGAAGATACAAAAAATGCTGCGAGAAGCCGAAGCATAACAAAACGAAGGAGCAGACGCCGGGTGATGGCATCTGCTCCTTCTGTTTTACTGATTCTGCGCTTCTTCTGCTTTCTTGCGGAAATGCGCTTCTACTTCATCCACGCTGAGCCACCCTTCCGTTTCACCGGAGCGGCGGCCTTTTTCAATTTCACTCAGCAGACGCGCCATCGCTTCTTCTTTGTCCATCGGTTCTTCCTTTCAGGAGATCGCATCCACATCCCACTTCATGCGGACGGCGTCGGCGCCGTCGAGGGTGATGCGGAGGGCACCGGCGTTGTCCAGCACCTGCTCCGGGGTGCGGGCACCGCAGAGCACATGCAGACCGGGGATCAGCCGGGCGGTCAGGGCGATGACGAGCTGGGCGGTGGTGCAGTGGTACTTTTCGGTCAGGTCGGCCCACTTGGCCAGCATCTCAATGGCCTGTGCCCGGCGGACGGGCTGGAAGCTGGGGTTCGAGTTCCGGGTGCTGCCTTCGGGGTAGGTGGTGTCCATGGTCACCTTGCCGGTGAGCAGCCCCTGCTCCAAGGGCGAGTAAGCCTGAACGGACACGCCCAGCTCCTTGCAGGTGGGCAGGAGCTGCTTTTCGATGCGGCGGGTCAGCAGACTGTACTTTTCCTGAATCACATCCAACTGGCCGTACTTGCAGTAGCCGCGGATGATGTCCGCCGTTACGTTCGAAGCACCGATGGCCCGGATCTTGCCCTGCTCTTTCAGCTTCATCATGGCTTCCACCGTCTCTTCCAGCGGAAAAACGCTGAAATCCGGGCTTTGCCAGTGGGTGTACAGCACGTCGAGGTGGTCGGTGCCAAGCCGCTTCAGGCTCTCCTCCACGTCCTCGATGATGCTCTGGGCGGACAGGTCGCGGTAGACCGCGGTGCCGTCCACGACTTTGTGGAGCACCGGCGTCTCATGCCGCCACTCCAGCCCGCACTTGGTGGAGAGCACCACCTTGTCCCGGTCGATATGCTTGAGCGCCTCGCCCACGACCTTCTCGCTGTGATACAGGCCGTAGATGGGGGCCGTGTCGATCCAGCGGATGCCCTGCTCCACGGCGGTCTCGATGGCCTTGACCGACAGGGCGTCGTCGTTGTCGCCCCACCAGCTCCCGCCGCCGATGGCCCATGTCCCCATGCCGAGGAAGGGCACTTCGATGCCGCTCTTTCCGATGCTGATATTCTGCATAGTATCGTCCTCCATGCCAGAAGTGTTCCCCACTTGGGGGCGGAGTCATTCCGTTTCCGGCATTCTTTGTTGTATTTTTGTTTTTTATTCAAAAAAGAGCCGCCATGCAAGGCTCGCCCCGCACAGCAGCTCTTCTGAATCGGTTCAAATATTGCCGAACTCGCTGAGTTTCAGCTCTTCGTTGTGGGTCTCGGCCCAGCGGACGGCCCAATCAGAGGTGAACAGCAGCAGGCGGTTGCCCTTCATGTCCTCCACGGCCTTGGTGTCGCTGGTCAGGTCGAGATCCCGCAGGTTGTAGGTGTCCGGGTCGTTCTGGACCCAGCGCAGCTGCTCGAAGGGGAGCTGCTGCATCCGGATCTCGACATTGTACTCGGTGTTCAGGCGGTACTCCAGCACTTCCAGCTGCAGCACGCCGACCACGCCGACCACCACTTCTTCCATGCCGCCGCCCACTTCGCGGAAGATCTGGATGGCGCCCTCCTGCGCGATCTGCTCCATGCCCTTCACGAACTGCTTGCGCTTCATGGTGTCCTTCTGCTCGATGCGGGCGAAGTGCTCCGGCGAGAAAGTGGGGATGCCCGCAAACTCGACCTTCTTTTTGCCGGTGCAGAGGGTGTCGCCGATGGAGAAGATGCCCGGATCGAACAAGCCGATGATATCGCCCGCATAGGCCTCATCGACGATGGCGCGGTCCTGCGCCATCAACTGCGTGCCGGTGGCCAGCTTGATGTTCTTGCCCTCCTGCACATGGTAAGCTTCCATGCCGCGCTCAAACTTGCCGGAGCAGATGCGCATGAAGGCGATGCGATCCCGGTGGGCCTTGTTCATGTTGGCCTGAATTTTGAAGATGAAGGCCGAGAATTCATCGCGGCAGGGGTCCACCTGCTCCCCGGTCAGGCTGTCCACACGGGCCAGCGGGGTGGGGGTCAGGCGGAGGAAATTTTCGAGGAAGGGTTCGACGCCGAAGTTGGTCAGCGCAGAACCGAAGAAGACGGGGCTGAGCTCGCCGCGCAGCACCTTGTCCAGATCAAATTCCTCGGCGGCACCGTCCAGCAGCTCGATCTCGTCCACCAGCTGCTGATGCAGATAGGGGGTCAGCAGCTCGTCCAGTGCGGGATCTCCCAGCTCGGCCTCGGTCTCATCGACCTTCTTGACGCCGTTGGCGCGGCCGTCGCTGGAGAAAGCCAGTACCTTGCGGGTATTGCGGTCGAACACGCCCTTGAACTCCTTGCCGCAGCCGATGGGCCAGTTCATCGGGTAGGTCTTGATGCCAAGGATCTCTTCGATGTTCTCCATCAGCTCGAAGGGGTCGCGGGCTTCGCGGTCCATCTTGTTGATGAAGGTGAAGATGGGGATGTGGCGCAGGGTGCAGACCTTGAACAGCTTGATGGTCTGGGCCTCGACGCCCTTGGCCGCGTCGATGACCATAACGGCGGAGTCCGCTGCCATCAGGGTGCGGTAGGTATCCTCCGAGAAGTCCTGATGTCCCGGCGTATCCAGAATGTTGACGCACTTGCCCGCGTAGTTGAACTGCAGCACCGAGGAGGTGACGGAAATACCGCGCTGCTTCTCGATGTCCATCCAGTCGGACACGGCGTGCTTGGCGCTCTGCTTGCCCTTGACGGAGCCTGCCTGATTGATGGCTCCACCGTACAGCAGCAGCTTTTCGGTGAGCGTGGTCTTACCGGCGTCGGGGTGGCTGATGATTGCAAACGTCCGACGGCGCTCGATTTCTTCACGATTTGTCATAGATAGTAGATTCTCCTATACGGATAAAACTCCTTCAGTCTCGCATTCGCTCGACAGCTTCCTCTGAGAGGGAGCCTTTCACGCTGCGGAAAAGCGAAAGCCTCCCTCCTTGAGGGAGGTGGCATCGCGCAGCGATGACGGAAGGAGTTTGCTTTTGCACATACGCATTCTATTTTATCCGAAAACGCGTGATAATGCAAGACTTTTCTCATTTTTTCAGCACAAAGCAGGGCAGCGGGGCGGTTTCGGCCCAATTGGCGAAGCCGCACACGAGGACGGTGCAGCGGCTGAGGGGCAGTGTGCGCATCCAATTCAGGATCTCGGTCTTCTCGTCCGAGCCGATGACCCGCCCGCTGTACAGGATGGCACTGAGCACCCCGCCGGGCCGCAGCGCATCGAGGGCCGCTTCCAGCGCGGGGATGCTGCTAGACGCATGGGAGAACACGTTGTGGTCCGCCCCCGGCAGCCAGCCGAAGTTGAACATCACCGCATCCGCCGTGCCGGGGGTGACATACTGTAAAAGGTTTGCGTGGCTGTCGCAGTGGAGTTCTGCCGAAAGGCCCTTGGCCGCGAGGTTCCTTTCGGTGGAGGCAATGGCTTCCGGCTGGATGTCAAAGCCCAGCACCCGGCCCTCTTTCCCGGCCAGTCGGCAAAGGAAGGCCGTGTCGCCGCCGTTGCCGCAGGTGGCGTCCACCAGCAGCTTCGGCTCTGCAAGGCGGGAGGTCAGAAAGTCCTGCACGAACTTCACCGCCGTCAGGTCCGGGGTGCGGCGGCGGCAGAGCTGCGCCCCCTCCGCCCGGAAGCCGAACTTTTCCCAGAACGCCCGCTCCCCTTCGTCCCCCGGCAGCGGGGCTGTGAAGACGGTGGCCGTCTCCTTGTCATAACCGCCGAAGCGGCGCAATACTTCTTTTAACAGGTAGGAGCCGTAGCCTTTTCGCCGCCATTCTGGTACAATGGTAAGCAGCGTGAGCGCGGCCCCCTGCGCCGTTGCGGTCACTTCGCACCGGCCCACGGCGGTCTTTTCTTTATAAAGGGCGAACCCGCCCGGAATCTCAGCCAGTTTCATCGAAAGCCTCCTGTTTTTTTACGACCTTATTTCACACATTCTTCACCCGCTCAGCGATTCGTTTTCACAATTAGCGGCTACAATAAAGCCAGTTCAAAGGAAGTGCGGCTCCCGCACCCATCCCCGAACCGATTCCCTCTAGAAAGGATGTTGCACCATGGATAATGAAAACAAATGGGAATACGATTATTCCTCTGCAAATAGTTCGTCCGGGGAGACCGGATACCCCAACGTCGGCTCCTCCGGCATGAACACCGCCAACACGGCGGGCACCTACGGCGAGCCTTCCCCCGCCGCCGACCCGGAACCCGCTTCGGCGGGCGGCAATGGCGGGGCCACGCCCCCTCCGGCAGACCCGGCTCCCCGCGCGGAGAACGCGAAACCCGCCAAAAAGCCCCGCAAGAAGAACGGGGCCAAGGTCGCCCGCAGCGCCGTTGCGCTGGTGCTGGCTGCGGCCATGGGCTTTGCGGGCGGCTTCGTGGGCGCACGGTTCGGCAACGCGGGCAGCAAGGTGGTCATCCAGCAGGTCGAACGCAGCTCCGATTCCTCCAGCGGTTCCGCCGCCGGCACCACCGTCTCCTCCAACGGCATGACCACCGCACAGGTGGCTGAAATGGTCAGCCCCAGCGTCGTGGTCATCACCACGGAGCAGGTCGTCTACTCCCAGTGGTCGTGGTACGGCCAGAGTCAGGTCGAGTCCGGCGCGGGCAGCGGCGTCATCATCAGTTCGGATGGCTACATCCTGACCTGCGCCCACGTCGTTTCCGGCGCTTCCCAGATCACGGTGACCGTCGGGGATACCGATTACACCGCCACCGTCGTGGGTGAGGACGACACCAGCGATGTTGCCGTGCTGAAGATCGACGCCACCGGCCTGACCCCCGCCACCGTCGGCGACAGCGACGGCCTCGCCGTGGGTGACAATGTCCTCGCCGTGGGCAACCCGCTGGGTGAGCTGGGCGGCACCGTCACCAGCGGCATCGTCAGTGCATTGAACCGCAGCGTGACCATTCAGGGCACCAGCTCCACCAACACCATGTCTCTGGTCCAGATGGATGCTTCCGTCAGCCCCGGCAACTCCGGCGGCGGCCTGTTCAACATGAACGGCGAGCTCATCGGTCTGGTCAACGCCAAGTCCTCCAGCTCCGACGCCGAGGGTCTGGGCTTCGCCATCCCCATCAATGACGCCATCAAGGTGGCGCAGGATCTGCTGGAGAACGGCTACGTCTCCGGCCGGCCCTACATGGGCATCACCTACCTTGCCGTTACCGATGCCCAGACGGCCGCGCAGCTGAACGTCAGCGCTTACGGCGTCTACGTCGTGGACGTCGCGCAGGGCGGCCCCGCTGATAAGGCGGGCCTCAAGGCCGGCGACCGCATCGTGAGCATCGACGGCACCGAGATCGCCCAGAGGGACGACCTTGGCACCCTGATCCAGCAGCACACTGCAGGCGACACATTGTCCATCACCGTGGCCCGTGACGGCCAGATGCAGACCGTTTCCCTGACGCTGGGCGAAAAGAACACCTCCACCAATGCACAGGCGGCTCAGCGCTCGACCAACGACTAAACCATTTTCCACGCCGCAAGGCATGATCAAGTTTTGATTTCTTTCTTCTCGGAAAAGCCCCTGACTGGCACCCAGAACGCCGGTCAGGGGCTTTTTCTGTCACACCAAGCCGAAGATGGTGGCGCTGACCGGGGCCAGCACGGCTTGGCCCTGCACCACCCGGCTGCTGCCCCGCCACAGGCTCGATGAGGTGCCGTCGCTCAGCAGCTTCCAGTTCCCGCCGGGGAGCCAGACGCGCTGCTCTTCCTCGGTGGGGTTATAGTAGACGCAGAGCGCCCCCCACCACGCACCGTCGCCGGGGGCTGCGGGCAGCCGCCAGCCCACCAGCGGCTGCTCCAAGTTGAAAAATTCAATGGCGCTGGGGCTGGCTTTGTCCACCGCCCCCAGCCGGGGGAAGGCTCCCCGCAGCCCGATGAGGCCCCGGTAGTAATCCACAAGGCTGTGGAACTGCTGGGCCCGCTTCCAGTCCAGCCGGTTCAGCGCCGGGGAGGAGCGGTAGCTGTTGCCCTGCCCTTTTTTGGTGCGGGCAAACTCCTCGCCCGCCTGCCAGAAAGGCAGCCCCATGCTGGTGAGGTAGATGCCCGCCGCCAAGCGGTTCTGGGCCAGCGCAGCCTTGTCCACCGCACGAAACTCCGGGCGCTCGTACCGCACCATCAGCAGCTTGTCCCACAGGGTGAAGTTGTCGTGGGCGGAAACATAGCTCACGATCTGCCCCGGCGTGTGGGGCGGGAACTTGTCGCTGCGGCACCACGCCGCCACCGCCCCGCCGATATCCCAGAAACTGCCGGGTCTGCCTTCCACGTAGCCCGGTTCCCGCGCGTTGAAGCAGCCGCCCTTGATGGCGTCACGGGTGTCGTCGCAGAAGATGCCGATCCGGTCGTTCAGCATGGCGAGGTTATTTTTGTTGGCCTCGTACCGGCGCAGGGCACTTCCGCCGCCCTGCCACGGCTCGCCGTACATCAGGATATCCCGCCCGCCGGGGAGCTTGTCCAGCTCGGCCCGCAGCAGGTTCATGGTCTCCACATCGTACAGGCCCATCAGGTCGAACCGGAAGCCGTCGATGTGGTATTCCTGCGCCCAGTAGAGCACCGAGTCGATCATATACCGCCGGGCCATGGGCCGCTCGCTGGCGAACTCGTTGCCGCAGCCGCTGCCGTTGGAAAGGCTGCCATCCTCGTTCTGGCGGAAATAATAGAGCGGCACCACCCGGTTCAGCACATTGTCGGCGCGGTACATGTGGTTATAGACCACATCCATCACCACGCCGATGCCCGCCGCGTGGAGGGCTTGGATCATCTGCTTGCACTCCCGCACCCGGACTTCGCCGCGGGCGGGGTCGGTGGAGTAGCTGCCCTCCGGCAGATTGAAGTTGGCGGGGTCGTAGCCCCAGTTGTACTGCCGGGTCAGCGGGCGGCTCTCGTCCACGCTGCCGAAGTCAAAGATGGGCATGAGCTGGACATAGCTCACCCCCAGCCGCTTGAGATAGTTCAGGCAGGTGGGGTGGATGCCGTCGCCGTTCAGGGTCGTGCCCTGCTGGGTAAAGGCCAGAAATTTGCCCCGCCATGCGTTGCGCACGCCGCTGGCCGGGTCCTGCGAAAAGTCCCGGACGTTGATCTCCCAGACGCTCCGCTTCGCCGCCGGAATGACCGGTCGGCGGTCGTGCTCCCAGCCGGGCGGGTCGGTGCGGGCGGTGTCGAGGATCATGCTCCGCTCCCCGTTCACCCCCGCCGCGCGGGCGTAGGGGTCGGCGGCGGTGCATCTGCCCCACTCGGTCGTCACCGTGAAATTATAGTAGCGTCCGTGCTGGTCGCCGGGCAGATAGACGCCCCAGACCCCCTGCCCCCACGGGCTGAGGGGCAGCGTGCCAATGCAGATCCCGCCGCCGCCTTTTCGGTAAAGGTTTACGCTGACCGATTGAGCCGTGGGGGCCCACAGCCGCAGATGGGTGCCCGCCGGGGCATACTGGGCCCCCAGCGGCCCCTGATAGCCGTTCTGCCGCGCAAAGTCCTCGCTTTCAAAGACCGTCTTCCACTGTGCTGAAGTCATAACGTCATCCTCACTCTTGCCAATTTGATTTAAGTGTAACGAACTTTTGTGCGGTTTGCAAGAGTTTCCTTGCAAAAGGGCGCGTGGTACACTATACTGGAGCAAAACGATGTACGGAGGGGACGACATGGCATACACTGACGATTGGGAATCTTTGATGAACGGCGTCTTCGGGCCGGGCGGCAAGTTCAAGACGGCGCCCACCGCACCCGCCCCGAAGCCGAAGCAGCCCGGCGGCCTGAACGATCTGAACGCGGCCCTGCTGGAGCAGCAGAAAAAGCTGGACGCGATGCTGAAAGCCCAGTCTGCCCAGATCAAGACGCAGGACACCGCCACCGAAGCCGCCCTCGCCGACAGCCGCCAGATGCTGCGGGATATGGAGAACGACGGGCTGCTGGCCAAGGGCACTCTGGACACAAAGCCCGAACATCTGGGCAGCTTCGAGGGGCTGGCCGACGAGGTTAAGCAGACCGTGCTGGGGCAGGACGCCTTTGTGGAGAGTGTCGTCCGGGCCATGCGCCGCCCCTTCGTGCTGGGCACCGAGGCACCGGCGGCCCGGAATGTCATCCTGCTGTGGGGCGGCACCGGCACCGGGCGGCACTTCACCCTTGAAGAAACGGCCCGCTGCATGGCCGCCCGCGGGCTGCTGAAAAACGACAGCATCGCCGCCCTCGACCTTTCGCTCTACGCGAACCCCGGCGCGGAGAAGCTGTTTTTGCAGGACCTGTACGCCGCCCTCCACGCCCCCGGCGAGATTCTGGTCTTTGAGCACTACGAAAGCTGCTACCCCGGCTTTCTGAAGACCCTTTCCGACCTTGCGGTCAAGGGCAGCGCCCCGCTGTCCAGCCGGTATCTCGTCAACCGGGAGGGCATCCTTGTGGACGCCGGGACCGCGCTGGCTCCCGGCGCGGTGAGCCGCCTTGACCCCTGCGGCAAGTATCTCATCTTCTTCTCGAACAAGGGCCGCGCCGCGCTGGCGGACAAGTTCGGCGCGGATATGGTCGCGGCGCTGGGCGATGTCTGCGAGACGACCGCCTACGCGCGGGAGGATCTTGCCGCCCTCGCGGCCCAACAGTTGAACGCGCTGGCCCAGAAGGTCACCGCCCGGCTGGGCCTGACCCTCGCCGCCGGAGTCGATGTGCGGGATCACGTCGCCGCCCAGTGCACACCCCAGAAGGGGGCCGCCGGGCTTTCCGGCTGCTGTGACCGCATCTTCCGGGCTCTGAGTGAATACTGCCTCCAGACCGACAAAAAGCTGACTGGCACCGTCACCCTGACTGCCGCGCCGGAGGGGCTTTTCTTCCGCCTGAACGATGCCGCCCCCGCCCCCCTGTTCGACCTGCTGCCCGCCGCCTACACCGGCGCGCTGGACGAGATCAAGGCCGAGATCTCGGAGTTGGTGGGCCTTGCCCCGGTCAAGGAATACGTTTTCGGTCTGGCCGATAATCTCCAAGTCCAGCAGCGCCGCGCCGCCGCCGGGATGAAGACGACCAGCCTTTCGATGCACATGATCTTCACCGGCAACCCCGGTACCGGCAAGACCACCATCGCCCGCTTGGTGGCCAAGTACCTCAAGGCCATCGGGGCGCTCAAGGGCGGGCAGCTGGTGGAGGTGAGCCGCGGCGACCTCGTGGGCCGCTACACCGGCCACACCGCCCCGCTGACGAGCAGCGTCATCGAGAGCGCCCTCGGCGGCGTCCTCTTCATTGACGAAGCCTACAGCCTCTACCGCGGCGAGCAGGACAGCTTCGGCCTCGAAGCCATCGACACCCTCGTGAAGGGGATGGAGGATCACCGGGACGAGCTGGTGGTCATCCTTGCCGGATACACCAAGGAGATGGAGACCTTCCTCACCGCCAACAGCGGCCTTGCCAGCCGTTTCCCGAATAAAATCGAGTTCCCGGACTATACTGCCGACGAATTGTTGCAGATCACCCACGTCCTCGCCAAGAGCAAGGGCTACACCCTCGCCGAGAGCTGCAACGAACCCCTGCGCAGTTATTATGCCCGTCGGCAGACCGCCGATGCCCGCACCGCCGGCAATGGCCGCTTGGCCCGCAACACGCTGGAAAAGGCCATCTTCCACCAGAGCCGCCGCCTCGTCGCCGAACCCGCCGCCGCGCTGGATGTGCTCCTGCCGAGCGATCTGGAATTGGAAGAGTGAGTAACAAAAAATGGACCGCAAACGCGGTCCATTTTTTGTTTCAGGTATGTTCTTTTGCCAATTGTTCGGCCAGCCGCTTCATCCCGGCCCGGACTTGTTCCGGGGCGGTGATCTCCACTTTGCCGCCAAAGCCCGCCACCCAGCCGTAGAAGGGTTCGCTGACGCAGATGGGGACGTCGAAGTGGAAATGGCCGTCCTCTTCGGGCAGGAAGAGGGGCGACGCGCCGAAGCGCTCCCGCATGGCGTCCTCCAAGCCCGCCGCGCACCGCAGGGTGACGCGGGCTTCGGGGCCGCCGTACATGTTGAAATGCTTTTTCAGGTAGGCGGGCAGGTCGAAGTCCGCAAACTCCGCCTTGCCCCGGCGGGGTTCGTCCAGAACCCGGACGCCGGACATCTTGTCCACCCGGTAGTGGCGGATGCCCACCGGCTCCTTTTCGTCCTGATAGGCGATGAGGTAGTAGCAGCCGTTCTCCCACGCCATCTGCCACGGGCTGATGGCCCGCTTTTCGGGGCGGCCCACCTTTTTGTAGTGGAACTCCACCATTTTCCCGGCGTTGATGGCCTCGTGCAGCGCGTCCACGCTGTAGAGCAGGCTCTTGCTGTCGGTCTTGGGGCGGCCGTCCACATAGACCTGCCGCTGGAGCTGGCTGCCCTCGTAGTTGGAGCAGAGCTTTTCCAGCTTTCGGATCAAGCGGCGGCTCGTGGCGCTGGACACCACCCGGCTGGCCTGTACGGCGTCTACCAGCAGCTTGAGCTCCGCGAGGTCGAACATCCGGCTGGCCATGTAGTAGCCGCCGCCGCGCCCCCGCCGCAGCCAGATCTCATACCCCAGCGCGTTGAGGGCGTCGATGTCGCTGTACACGCTCTTGCGCTCGCAGAGGATGCCCTGCTGTTCCAGCAGCTTGACCAGCTGGGGCACGTTCAGCAGATGGTTTTCGTCGGTCTGGGTCTCAAAGATGCGCAAAAGCGCGAGCAGCTTGGATTTCTGGCCTTCCTGCTTGGGCATACAAACACCTCATTCGGGGAGCTTTTTGTCGAACGCCGCGCGGCGCCGGGTGGACAGGCGGAACATCTCTTCGAGCTTTTCGCGGTCGCCCGCCACCAGCGCGTTGCGCAGTGCGCCGAGCGCCGCGTCGAACTGGTCGATCTCGGAGATGAGGTTTTCCTTGTTCCAGAGGAACAGCTCCGCCCACATTTTATCGTTGATGCGTGCGATGCGGGTCAGGTCACGGAAGGAGTCGCCCGTATATTCGCACAGGGAGGTATTGTCGTTGGCGCACATCAGGCTGACGGCGATGGCGTGGCACAGCTGGCTGACGTAGCCGATCATCTTATCGTGCTCTTCCACGGTCAGGGTGCAGATGTGCTTGAATCCCAGCACCTCGGCCAGCTCCTTCGCCCACGCGATGCCCGCTGGGGTGTTCTTCTCCGTGGGAGTGATGATGAAGTTCGCCGGGGCGAAGTTCACCTCCGCCGCGTGCTCCACGCTGGAAGTCTCCCGCCCCGCCATGGGGTGACTGGCGATGAACTCCACACCGTCCGGGCAGAGGGCCTGCACCGGCTCCACAAGGCCGGTCTTGACGCCGGACACATCCGTGAAGATGCAGCCGGGCTTGAGGAGGGCGCCGTAGGTCTTGAACCACTGGATCAGGGCCGTGGGGTACAGGCCGAAGATGATATGGTCGGCCTCCCGCACAAGATCCTCAAAATCGTGGGTCTTGCCGCGGACGATGTAGCCCTGATCCAGCGCATACTGCAAATGGCCCTCGCTGCGGTTGATGCCGTCCACATGGAACCCGGCCTTGGTCAGCTCCAGCGCGTACTTGCCGCCCAGCAGACCCAGACCCACAACGAGATAACGCTTTGTTTTATCCAACATCCTGTACCTCCGCGCCCAATGGCTTGATGGCTGTAAAGAAATTCGGCCAGCTCTTCGTGACGGCCTCGGCTTCCGCGATGGGCAGCTTCAGCCCCGCTGCCAGCGCCAGCACCGCAAGGCTCATGACGACCCGGTGGTCGTTGTGGCCGGAAAGGACTTTGCCCGGCGCATGGAGCGCCCCGGCACAGCCTGTGATGGTGATGGTGCCGCCCTCGCTGGACAGTATCCCGCCGCACTTGCGCAGTTCCGTCTCCATGGCCTCGATGCGGTCGCTCTCCTTGATGCGGAGGCGCTCCGCGTTCCGGATGACCGTCGTCCCCTCGCACAGCAGCCCCAGCACCATCAGCACGGGGCCGAGGTCCGGGCAGTCGGCAAGGTCGATGTCGGTGCCGTGAAGCGGCGCTTGTTCAAAGACGATGCCCGCCGCCGTGGGGGTGAACTTTGCCCCGCAGCGGCGCAGGATATCCAGAATGGCGGCGTCGCCCTGCAACGTCTTCTCGGCAAGGCCGGTCAGGGTCACCCCGCCGGCCACGGCCCCCAGCACTGCCGGGAACGCGGCCTGACTGTAATCCCCCTCCACGGTGTAATCGCAGGGGTGGTATTCCTGCCCGCCGGAGATCTCCAGCGTCGTTTCGTCCAGCCAGCGGCTCTCCACGCCGAAGGCGGCTTGGACCGCGCGGGTCATATCGATGTAGCTGCGGCTCTCCACCGGCGGCAGCAGACGGAGGGTGCTGGTCCCCGCCAGAAGCGGCAGCGCAAACAGCAGCCCGCTGATGAACTGGCTGGACACATTGCCCGCCAGCGTGTAATCCCCGCTGGAAAGGAGTCCTTCCACGGTCAGGCCGGAAGGCGTCTGCTCAAACCGCAGCCCCTTGGCCCGGTAAAGTTCTTCATACACTGACTGGGGCCGCTCCATCAGCCGCCCCCGGCCCACAAAGGTGATTTCTTGGCCGGTCAGGCTGGCCAGCGGGATCAAAAAGCGCAGGGTGCTGCCGCTCTCGCAGCAATCCACCGGGGCCGAAACGGGCCGAAACTGCCCCAGCCCCTCCACCACGGCGTCGTTTTCGCCGGTGGTGACGCGGGCGCAGAGCTGGCCCGCCGCCGCGAGGGTCGCCGCGATGTCCTTGCTGAATTCGAGATTGCGGATATGGGACGTGCCCTTTGCCAGCGCCGCACAGAGCACCGCCCGGTGGGCCATACTCTTGCTGGGGGGCGCGGCAATGGCTCCCCCGATCTCTTGCGCGCGTTCTACTGTTACGATCATCTTACATATCCCGCCCGATGGCCCATGCGACCTGACGGCACTTTGCCATGGCCTGTGCAAAGGCATCCGGGGTCAGGCACTGGGCACCGTCGCTCCATGCGTGGCGGGGGTCGTAGTGGACTTCCACTTCCAGACCGTCGGCACCGGCGGCCACGGCAGCGATCATCATCGGCTCCACGAGGTTCGACTTGCCGGTGGCGTGGCTGGGGTCTACGATGACGGGCAGATGAGTCTTTTCGTGGATGATGGGCACAGCGGAGAGGTCGAGGGTGTTGCGGGTGTACTTCTCGAAGGTGCGGATGCCGCGCTCGCAGAGGATGACCTGCTCGTTGCCGCCCGCCATAATATACTCGGCGCTCATGATCCACTCTTCGATGGTGTTGCACAGGCCGCGCTTGAGCAGCACCGGCTTGTGCATCTTGCCGACGGCCTTCAGCAGCTGGAAGTTCTGCATATTGCGGGCACCGATCTGCACCACGTCCACGTACTCTTCAAATTCGGGGATGCGGTCCTCGCTCATCAGCTCGGAAACGATGGGCAGACCGGTGGCCTCGCGGGCCTTTACCATGTCGAGGATGCCCTCGGTCTCAAGGCCTTGGAAGGAGTAGGGAGAGGTGCGGGGCTTGTAAGCACCGCCGCGGAAGAGGGCTGCGCCGCCCGCCTTGACGCTCTGGGCGATGCGCAGGGCCTGTTCCTCGCCCTCGATGCTGCAGGGGCCCGCCATGACGGCGATCTTCTCCTTGCCGCCGATCTTGACGCCGCCGCAGTCGATGACGGAATCGGCCGGGTGGAACAGGCGGTTCGCGCGCTTATAGGGCGCGGAAACGCGGGTCACATTGTCGATCCACGGGTTCGCGAGGACATCGCGCTCGTCGATCTTGGTGGTGTCGCCCACAAGGCCGAAGACGTTGTAATCCTTGCCGGTGATGAGGGTGACATCGAGGCCCTGCTTCTCGAAGCGGTCCACGATCTTTTCCAGTTCTTCCTTGGGGGTGCCTTTTTTGGTGGAGATGATCATCTTCGTTCGTCCCTTTCCCTTTTTGATCTTTTTTCCTCTAAAAGCTCCCACTCTGGGGGAGCTGGCGCGGAGCGCCTGAGAGGGCTATTGTACCATATGCGATTGTGCGCTGCCGTCCAGCCGGAGCAGCTGCACAAGATAGCTGCACGCATGAAGATAGCCGCTGATGCCCTCGCCCGCGAACCGGCCCTGACAGCCGAAGGAGACGACGTCCGTGTTCCGGAAGGATTCACGGCCGCTGGGGTCATGGAGCATCACTTCCACGGCGGGCACGCCGCACAGCTGCAATGCTTCAAGGATGGCCACGCTGTAATAGGCGTAGCCGCCCGGATTGATGATGATGCCGTCGGCGCGGCCCGCCGCCGACTGGATCTCGTCAATGATGTCGCCCTCGTGGTTCGACTGGAAGAAGTCCGGCTCGATGCCCATCTGCTGACAGCAGACGTCCAGATAATCCAGCAGGGCGTTGTAATCGATCTCGCCCTCCACGCCGGGCTCGGTGAACCGGGCCATGTTGACATTGGGGCCGTTAATGAACAAAAATCGCATCCAGTGCCTCCAGTGCCGCCGCCACGGCATCCGCAGCGGTGGTCTTGTTCGGGATGACCGCATCCGCCGCCGCAAGATAGAGCGGGCGGCGCTGGGCTTCCATTTCTTTCAGCGCGTCGGTGCTGCTGGAGAGCGGACGCCCGCCGCCCACCGCAAGGGCTTCCAGCGGGCGGTCGATGAAGAGCACCACGCCGTTCTGGCGCAGAGCCCGCAGATTTTCGGGCCGCTTGATGACGCCGCCCCCGCAGGAGAGCACCTGACGGCCCTCCTTGGCAAAGCGGGCGGTCTGCTCCGTTTCCTTGGCGCGGAACCCGTCCTCGCCCTCGGCGGCGAAGATGTCCGGGATGCTGCGGCCCTCAGCCTTGACGATCTCCTCGTCGAGGTCCACGAACCGCTTGCCCAGTTTCTCGGCCAGTGCGCGGCCGATGGTGGTCTTGCCGGAGGAGGGCATCCCGATGAGGGCCACGTTCAGCTGCTCTCTGCGGAGCGCCGCCGTGATGGTGCGGATCTCGCCGGGAGCATCATCGAACTTACGGTCGAGGAAGCATTCCGCCGCATACACGGCCTGTGCCACCAGCATTTCGAGGCCGCCCACGGCCACCGGCACCTCGGCTTCCTCGGCGCGGAGGATGAGTTCGGTCTTATCCGGGTTGTAAACCACATCGAGGACAGCTTCCAGCCCCGGCATGGCCGCCACGTCCAGATTGCAGACGCCGACGTTCGGGTACATGCCCGCCGGGGTGGTGTTGATGACGATCTGCGCCCCGCTGTGCACCGCTTCCGCATAGGAAAGCTCCCCCTTTGCGGGGTCGGGGTTCCGGCTGACGGTCAGCACCTTGGCCGCGCCCTTGTCCTTTGCCACCGCGCTGGTGGTGTTGTGGGTGCCGCCGGTGCCGAGGATCAGCACGGTCTTGCCCGCAAAATCCACTCCATGCGCATCGGCGAGGTAGGCGAAGCCGAGGTAATCGGTGTTGTAGCCGCAGAGCAGACCGTTTTTGTTCACCACGGTGTTCACGGCCCCGATGGCCTTGGCGCGGGGGTCGATATAGGAGCAGTATTCCATGACCAGCCGCTTATAGGGGATGGTCACATTGATGGCCTTGAACTGCCGCTTCTGCAAAAAGGTCCGTGCCTCGGCCTCAGTGGGCAGGGGGCACAGGTCATACCGGTAGCCGCAGAGCATCTCGTGGATGATCTTCGAGTACGAGTGACCGAGCTTTGCGCCGATGAGTCCGTATTCCATTTACAGCTCCTCCTTGCGATAGCTTGTGGGGTGCTCCATCCACGCCATGCCGTACTTGGCAGTCAGCAGGTCACCGACGGCCAGCGCCGCCGCACAGGTCTGCACGATGGCGGCGCGGGGTACGATGCAGGGGTCGTGGCGGCCCTGAATGGAGAGTTCCGCATTCTGTTTTGCAATATAATCCACGGTGTCCTGCTGTTTATAGATGCTGGGCGTCGGCTTGATCACGGTACGGAAGACCACGGGCATCCCGTTGGAGATGCCGCCGTTCAGCCCCGCGTTGTGGTTGGTGGCCGTCACGACTTTGCTTCCCTTCATCCGAAAGGGGTCGTTGGCTTCGCTGCCCTTTTGGTCGGCGAAGCCGAAGCCGGTGCCGAACTCGATGCCCTTGACGGCGGGGACCGAGAAGGCCATGTGGGCGATCTCGCTTTCCACGCTGTCGAAATAGGGCTCGCCGACGCCCGCCGGGAGGCCGAGGATGGCGGTCTCAAGGATGCCGCCCACACTGTCGCCCTCGCTGCCCGCCCCGCGGATGGCAGTCTTCATGGACTCCTCGGCGTCCGCATCCAGCAGCGCGAAGCCACCGCTTTGATTCAGCAGGACCTCAGCCTGTGCAGCCAGCGCCGCCGGGTCGTTCAGGGCGAAGGGGGTGTCGGCCACCCCGGCACACCGGCCGATGTGGGTCACGATCTCGATGCCCGCTCGTTCCAGCGCCTCCAGCACGATGCCGCCGCCCGCCACAAGGGCCGCCGTGATCCGGCCGGAAAAGTGCCCGCCGCCCCGCGCGTCCTGAAAGCCGTGGTATTTGGCATAGGCCGTATAATCCGCGTGGCCGGGGCGGAGCAGGTCGGCGGTCTTGGCGTAATCGCCGCTGCGGGTGTTCTGGTTTTCGATCATCAGGGCGATGGCGGTGCCGGTGGTCCGGCCGTTCAGCACGCCGGAAAGGAACTGGATCTTATCCGCTTCCACGCGGGGGGTGGAAAGCCCGTCGCCCCGCGCCCGGCGCTTATCCATGCAGAGGGCGAGGAATTCCTCGTCCACCGGCACGCCCGCCGCCATTCCATCCAGCACGGCCCCGATGGCGCGGCCATGGCTCTCGCCGAAGATGGTCAGGGAGAGGTTGGAGCCAAAGGTGTTCTTCATGGTCATTCCTCCATGCCCAGCAGGGGGCGCAGCCCCTCCACCGGGATGGTCTCGGCCCGCCAGCAGCCGAGGCCCGGCACCTTGATGATGGTGATCTGGCCGCCCTGTGCCTTTTTGTCGTGGAGCATCTCGGCCAGCACTTTTTCCTTATTGTAAGTGGTGCGCAGGGGCAGCCCCAAGCGGCGGTAGACCGCCCGCACCCGCTTTTGCAGCGCCTTCGACTCGATCATCGGCAGCATCCCCAGCGCCACGCACTCGCCGTGGAACAGGCCCACGGTGCGGCGGCCCTTGATGCCCTTGACGGCCTCGATGCCGTGGCCGATGGTGTGGCCGAAGTTCAGCGCCTTGCGCATCCCGTGCTCCGTCTCGTCCTGCTCGACGATGTTCTTCTTGAACCGGAGGCTGCGATAAATGATCTCGTTGATCTGGCCGTCGATGTCTCCCTTTTCAAAAATGGCAAACAGCTCCGGGTCGGCCAGAAGGCTGGCCTTGACCGCCTCGGCCAGACCGTTGATGTAATGGCGGCGGGGCAGGGTGGCGAGGGTGTCCGGGTCCACAATGACCAGCTTCGGCTGCCAGAATGCGCCCACGATGTTCTTGGTATCCCCCAGATCCACAGCCGTTTTGCCGCCGATGGAGGAGTCGATCATGGAAAGGGTGGTGGTGGGGCAGTTGATGAAGTCGATGCCGCGCATGTAGATGGAAGCGGCAAATCCGGCCAAGTCGCCGACCACGCCGCCGCCCACGGCCACCACAAGGTCGCCCCGGCCCATGTGAAAGTCGAGCATCTGTTTCAGCACCGTTTCCAAAATTTTGAAGCTCTTGCTGGCTTCGCCCTGCGGCACGGTGATGATGAGGGCATCGCGGCACTGATCCGCGACACGCTGGGCGTACTGGGCCGGAACGCCGCTGTCGGTCACGACGGCCACCTTGCGGTCCAGCCGGGCGAACTGATACAGATTTTCCAGCGCGCCGTTCTTCAGGATGATATCATAGCTGCGCTCGCCCAGATTCATGGTGAGCTTGGTTCCGATAAAGTCGCTCATTTGTTGTACACTCCTAACAGCCGTACCGTGCGGCAGGTATGGTTCAGCTCGCGCAGCAGCGCGGCGGTCTCGTCGGCGGTGGGGTCGCCCACCAGCTCGACGTAAAAGTAGTAATCAAAGGGGACGTGGGGCAGCGGGCGGCTCTTGATGGACTCCATATCGTAGCCGCTGGCACCGATGATCTGGATGACCTCCGCCAGCTTGCCGGGCTTGTTGTCCACCGTGAACAGCAGCGAGAACCGGTTGCCCGCCGTGGGCTTTTCCCGGCTGAGGACGATGAAACGGGTGGTGTTGTCGCCATCCGTGTTGATGCTGGGCACCAGAACCTCCAGCCCGTAGAGGGCCGCCGTCTCCACGCTGGCGATGGCCGCCTTGGTCTTATCGCCGCTTTCGGCTACGAATTTCGCGGCCATGGCCGTGTTGGGCATCGCCGTAGCGGGCAGACGGAACTGCTTCAAGAAGGTCTCGCTCTGGGCGATGGCCTGCTGGTGGCTGTACACATGGGTCAGCTCCCCCAGCTGGGTGCCGGGCAGGACCAGCAGGTTCTGGGAGATGGGCAGGTCGTAGACATCCACGACCCAGAGGTCGGGGTGGTTATAGCACAGATCCAGCACCGCCGAAACATCGCCCGCGTGGCTGTTCTCGAAGGGCACGACGCCGTGGGCCGCATCCCCGCGCTCCACCGCATCGAACACTTCGTCCCACGTCGGGAAGCTCACGGCCTCGGCGTGGGGGAAAAGGGCCTTCAGGGCAATGTGGGCAAAGGCGCCCTCCACGCCCTGATAGGCGGCACGGTTTTGGCCCAGCACCTCGGCCTCGTAGTGCTTCGCTACGTCCATCATGTTCTGGACATGATCGCGGTAATAGGGGCGCAGGGCCGGGTCCTGAATGCGGGCCTCGGCCTTGTCCAGCACCACCTTTTCCCGCGCGGCGTCGAAGATCGGCAGACCGTGGGCCTGTTTGTATTGGGCAACGGCCAGCACCGCCGCCATCCGCCGCTCAAACAGCGCGGCCAGCTCGGCGTCCACCGCGTCGATCTCGCGGCGGGCTTTGTCCAGTGCGTCCATGGTTCCACATCCTTTGGGTCAAGATTTTGATGATACTGAATCAGTATACCATAACCCGGACACGGACACAACAAGCCCCGCCGCCTTTCAGAGCGGAGTTTTTTTCAGTTGTCGGCTGGGAAAAACAAAAAGACCTCATCTGCATTTAACAGATAAGGTCTCGTCTTTATACAACCTCTCAGTCTCGCTTACGCTCGACAGCTCCCCTAGTAGGGGAGCCTCTGGCGTATCCAGCAAGCTTCATCCGACTGCCAAGGCCTCCCCTATTAGGGGAGGTGGCAATGCGAAGCATTGACGGAGAGGTTTATTTCCTTAAATCTTCAAGGCTCCGCGCCTTCCCGTAATACCGCCCATAGGGGTTGTCGAGGTCGGCGGCGCGGGGCGGGGCAGGGGGCGTTTTTTCCGGGGCAGATGCCGCCGGCAGCCGCCGGGGTGCCCCCGCCTTGCGTTCAACCAAACGGAACCGCATGGCTCATTCCTCCGCGCTTGCCGTCGAGACGGCCCCGGCGGTCAGCTTCTGCCACAGTTCCTCGCCGCCCTTGAGGTTATCGGCGGTGCCGGAATTCCACGCCCCGCGCATCCCCACATAGAACTGCGCCATATACTCCTGACTGTCGCCGCCCTGTGCATGGGTGGTGTCAGCCCGATAGCCGCCGAGATCCAGCCCCGTCAGCACGGGGCAGTCGGTCCATTTGTAGACCATGTTCCACCAGTCGCCGTCGCTGCCGGATTCCGGCAGACCGCCGTCGAGGTAGCGCAGGGTGCCGGTGCTCTCCTCAAAACCCGCCGGGTCGTAAAGCAGGAAAACCGAGCTCAAGCCCCCCTGCACATCGGCGGCAAGCTTCGTCGTGCCCGCCATGGTCAGGTAGGCCGCGCTCTCGGTCTGGGTGTCCTCGTCCGAATAATCCAGCGTGTAGACGTTCAGGGTCACGACCGCCTTGCCGTCGCCGTTCAGGTCTTCGCCGAGCGGGGCGAGCTGGGTCTGCAGGGCGTTCACGGTGTCCTCCGGCAGGTAGTAGGGGGCCACCACAGCCACATTATAGTCGGCCTTGGTGGTAAAGAAATACTGCCCGATGAAATTGTAGGCCACGAACGCCACGGCGATGCCGATGATAAGAACCCACTTCAGGTTATAGTCCCACCAGTTCGCCCAGCGCTCGCGGCGGGTGTACTGCTTTTCGCGGCGGGGAGCAAGATCGCCGGGGGTAATATCGCGCTCATAACGGTAACTTGCCATAGCTTCCTCTTACAACTCAGCCAGAATGGTCTGGCGGACGGCTTCGGGCAGCTGCTTCTGCTCGGCCTTGCTCATGCCCACGGTCTGAATGGGCGGCAGGATGCGGATGTAGATGGAGCCGGGGGTGGCGCGGTTGCCGTGGCCCTCGAACAGGCCGCGGGCACCGGAGATGGCCACCGGCACCACCGGGGCTCCGGTCTTGATGGCAATGCGGAAGGCACCGGCCTTGAACTCCCCGGCGCCGCCCTCTTCGCCCTTGTAGCGGGTGCCCTCCGGGAAGATGACGAAGCTCCTGCCGCTTTCCACGATGGCAGTGGCATCGTTCAGCGCCTTGACGGAGGCGCGGATGTCGTCCCGCTTGACAAAGACGCAGCCCAGCAGCTTCATCCAGCGGTTGAGCAGGGGGATCTTTTCCAGCTCCTCCTTCGCAAGGATGCCGTGGGGCGCATCCAGCGCCACCAGAAGCAGCGGGATGTCAAAATAGCTGCGGTGGTTGCCGACGAAGACGCAGGGGACCCCCTGCGGGATATTCTCTTTTCCCTCCACGACCAGTTGTGCGCCGGTCACGTTCAGGATGCCCTGACTCCAATGGGGGATGTGCTTGCGAACGATCTGCTCCACGGTGTCCATCTCCCCGGCGGCGAGTGCACGCTCGGCCCGGCGGAGCACACCATAGTGCACGATCATGTACCCGAACAGGTACGCAAATAATGCAATCGTGCGAAGAATGCTCACGATACTTTTCCTCCTTCTGGCCTAAAAAGCCATTGTCATTGTACCACACTTTCCACAAAAATGGGAGCAAACACACTTTTTTTACAAATGAGGGGCCGGATGGCTTGCAAAATTCACAAAATCCGGGTATATTTATAAGCAGAAAGGTAGCACAATGGGCATTTCTTCCGCCTCGGTGCTGCCGACCGGGACCAAACAAGAAAGGGTTCGTAACAATATGGGTCTTTTTCCTTCTGCAAATGACTTCCGCAAGGCCGGGCCGGGCGTTGAAAAGGACGCGCCCCGCAAAACGGGCGTGGGCCGCTTCTTCGAGCTGGTGGGCCGCGATATGTCCGGCATGTTCCTCGCAAACCTGCTCACCTGCCTCGGCTTTCTGCCGGTGATCTGTCTGGTGTATGTGGGCTTTCTGATGAACAACCTCACGGTCATGGTGCTCAGCGCCATGGTGGGCGGCATCTTGGCCGGGCCCGCACTGGCCGGCATGTACGACACCGTGCTCCGCGCTTTGCGCGACGAAGCCGGTTACTGGTGGACGACCTACCGCAAGGCCTTCAAGCGGAACTTCAAGTCCGCCATCCTGCCCGGCATCGTCTACTGCACCGTCGTCACCATTCAAATTTTCCTCGTCTACTTCTGCTTCAACATGCTGTACCATGGCACCAACGTCGGGCTGCCCATGTGGGTGGCCACCGTGCTGAATCTGGTGCTGCTGCACATGCTGTTCTCGTACATGTGGCCGCAGGTCGTCCTGCTGGATCAGCCCTTCACCCTGACGCTGAAAAACAGCCTGAACTGCATGATCGCCTTCCTGCCGCACGCACTGGCGTCTTCCATCGTGGCCATCTTGTTCTGGGGCGTCGTGATCCTGTGTATGCCGCTGGGCATCTTCCTGATGCTGATCTTCGGCTTCTGGTTCCAGACCGAGGTCTGCTGCCAGATCGTCTACGGCGACATCGACCGGGTGTTCCACATTGAGGAGAACATCCAGAAGCTGCGGGACGCCGAGCTGGACGCGGCCCTCAAAGAGGAGTACGGCGAGGGTCCGGACGACGACAGCACCCCCGAAGCCTGATTTTCTGATTTTTACGCCGAACGCTGGCCGCAAAGGAGAAACGTGCGATGGAACAACGAAATAACCTCGTGTTGCAGGGCACCGAGACCTTCTCCCGCGGCGCGCTGGACAATGTGGCGCTGGAGAGCGGTGCGCTGGTGCTGGACAGCTCCGCCGGGCGGTATCTGCCCTACGGCAGCTACACCACCCCGGAGTTCGCGATGCCGCCCTTCTGCAACCTGAACGTCAGTTGGAACGCCAGCGCCCCCCACAACACCATGGTGGAGGTGCGCTGCCGGGTCTACGCCGGGAACAGTTGGACCGGCTGGATGAGCTTTGGCAAATGGGCCCCGGATTACCCCCGCCGCAGCATCAACGCCCAGAGCGACGACGGCATGATCTTCCTGATGGGAGACACGGTCACGGTCGCCACGCCGGGCGGCGGCACCGGCATCCAGCTCCAAGTCAACCTTTCCACCAACGATGATAAAGCCACCCCCGCCGTCCGGCTGCTGGCCGCAGCGGTCCGCCCTCTGACGTGGGAAAAGCACAGCGGCCATCCGCTGAACCGGCGGCTCTATCTGCCGGAATACTGCCTCTCCGCCCACGACCCCAGCTTCGGCCGGGAGATGGACCTGCCCCTTGTCATGGCGGCTCTGATGAACCGTTGGGGCGAGGACATCCTGCCCGAAGAAGTGGCCTACGCCATGGAGGACAACGCCACCAGCAGCACCGGCAACGCCGCCTTTGCGGCCGCGGCGGCGGGCTGCTGCGGCTTCCCCTGCTGGCAGGCGTGGATGGACCTTGAAGACCTCCGTGCCCAGATCCACGACGACTGTTCCGTCGCTGTCCGGGTCGAGCGCCGGGTGCGGGGCCAGCGCGACCCCGTAGGCATCTGGATGGGGCTGCGGGGCTTCGGCCACGACGACGCCGTGATGGCCGATTTCGTCTTACTGAATGACCCCACTGCAGACAGCGACGGCTCCGTGAACTGCACCATGGCGCTGGCCGATTTCCTGCGCTACTTCACGGGCCGGGCCATCGCTCTGCGGCGCAAGCCGCGGGATATCGCCGCCGACCTGCCCAACCGGGTGCGGTGCGACCTCGCCCGCAAAGAGGACGGCAGCTACTCGTTCGAGCAGCGGGGCCAGCCCGACCCCCTGCCGGAGGATTTTTCCGGCTGGGTGGCCTACACCCTGCACGACGGTGTGGCCCACGCCACCACCGCCCACCGCACCTTCCGCCGGATGGAGCGCACGCCGGAGGGCTGCATCCTCTTCCCGGCGGACCAACTGGCCGCAGGAGGCCGCTGCAGCGTTTACGCTGTGGATCAGACCGGCCGGATGCGGGTGGCGGAAGTCCGCCTCCCCGCGCCCCCCAAACCGGCGGCTCCGCCCGCACCCCCACAGGATCACCAAAGCACCGTGCAGCCGGGTCCGTAAGGCCCCGCTCCGCCAAGCGCTTTTTGGAAGATACACCAAACAATAGGAGGAACGCATTATGGCAAAGACGATCATCACCATTGGCCGTGAGTACTGCACCGGCGGCAACTACATCGCAGAGGATGTTGCAAATGCTCTGGGCATCAAGCTCTACGACAAGGAGCTGATCACTATGGCAGCCAAGCACTCCGGTCTGTCCGAAGAGGCGGTTGCAGCCAGCGAGAAGCGCCATACCCACAGTCTGCTGTACAGCCTGTACACCATGGGCAACGAGCTGCCGCTGGGCGATCAGGTGTTCATCCTGCAGAGCCGCATCATCAAGCAGTTGGCCGAGGAAGGCCCCTGCGTCATTCTGGGCCGCTGCGGTGACTACGTGCTGCGGGAGCGCAAGGATGTGCTGCGCGTCTTCATCTACGCGCCGGTGGAGTGGCGCCGTGAGCTGGCCAAGACCGATCCGCTGGTCAAGGCACACGATGAGAAGGGCATCAAGGAAGAGATCGAGAAGACCGACCGCAACCGCGCTGCCTACTACAACTACTACACCCAGAACCGCTGGGGCGATGCCCACAACTACGATCTGGCCATCAACGCTGCCCTTGGCCGCGAGACCTGCGTCAAGATGATCCTTGACGCTGTGGCTGCCAAGGAAAAGACGATGGAAACCGCCGAAGCGTAAGCGGCCAAGCCATTTGAGCCGAAACGCTCAAAAAACAATGATGCTGCGTGGGTAGGGTGCGTTTGCACCCTGCCCATGTTTCAGGCATAGAGAAAATTCGTCAATAAGGAGTAATCGTGGAAACAAAGCAAACAACCTCCCCTGCTGCGCAGGAAAACATCATGGGCACCATGTCCATCAACCCCCTGCTCATCAAACTGAGCGTCCCGATGATGGTCTCGATGCTGGTACAGGCGCTGTACAACGTCGTGGACTCCATCTTCGTGTCCCACGTCAGCGAGAGCGCCCTGACCGCCGTTTCGCTGGCCTTTTCCTTGCAGAACGTCATGATCGCGGTCGGCGTCGGCACCGGTGTCGGCGTCAACGCGCTGCTGTCCAAGAGCCTCGGCGAAAAGGATCAGCACCGCGCCAACAAGACCGCCGAAAACGGCATCTTCCTCGCCTTTTGCAGCTTTGCGGTATTTTTTGTCATTGGCCTGACCTGCATGAAGCCCTACTTCTATGCACAGACCAACGATGCGGAGATCGCCCAGCAGGGCATCCGCTACCTGACCGTCTGCTCGGTGTTCAGCCTTGGCCTGTTTATGCAGACCATGAGCGAAAAGCTGCTGGCCGCAACGGGCCGCACCAACCTGAGCATGTGCAGCCAGCTCATCGGTGCCATCGTCAACATCGTGCTGGACCCCATCTTCATCTTCGGCTACTGCGGTGAAGCCCTTTCCGGCACCACCGGCGCAGCCGTGGCCACCGTCATCGGCCAGTTCTGCGGCGCGGGCGCGGCCATCTTCTTCAACCTGAAGAAGAACCCCGACATCCAGCTCGACTGGCACGGCTTCCGCCCCAGCGCCGATGCCATCAAGCGGATCTACATCGTTGGCCTGCCCAGCATTGCGATGCAGTGCGTCGGCAGCGTGATGACCTTCCTGATGAACAAGATCCTGATGGCCTTCTCGGCCACGGCCGTCGCCGTCTTCGGCGTCTACTTCAAGCTGCAGAGCTTCGTCTTTATGCCCATCTTCGGCATGAACAACGGCATGGTCCCCATCATCAGCTACAACTACGGTGCCCGCAGACCTGACCGCGTGAAGAAGACCATCAAGCTGGCCATGTGCTATGCCGAGGGCATCATGCTGATCGGCTTCCTGCTGTTCCAGTTCGCACCGGATAAGCTGCTGAGCTTCTTCGCTGCCAGCGACGCCATGCTGGCCATCGGCATCCCGGCGCTGCGCATCATCTGCCTCCACTTCCTGCTGGCCGGCATGAGCATCATCCTGTCCTCGTCGTTTCAGGCGCTGGGCAACGGCATGTTCAGCCTGATCGTTTCCATCTGCCGTCAGCTGGTGGTGCTGATCCCTGCCGCATGGCTGTTGAGCCAGACCGGCAACGTGAACATGGTGTGGTGGTCCTTCGTCATCGCAGAGCTGGTCAGCGTGGTGATGAGCTTTGCCCTCTTCGCGCAGCTCAACAAGAAGATCATCGCTCCCCTGTACAACTAACAAAACCGAAAGGAACGTGAGCCTTATGGGAAAGAAGTTAAAATGGAACCTCGTGCTGATGAGCATCCTGTATCTGGGGCTGGGCATCTTCTTGCTGTTGGTCCCCGGCACAGCGCTCAACATCGTCTGCTACGCGCTGGGCGGCGTGGTGCTGGCCTGTGCGGCCGTGCAGCTCATCCGCTATTTTGCGGTGGAGCGCGGGGTGTTCCAGAGCCAACTGACCCTGATCTCCGGTCTTGTGTGTCTGGGGCTGGGCGCGTTCCTCATCATCCGCAGCGACATCGTGGTGCGCATCCTGCCCATCGTGTTCGGCCTGTTCGTCATTTTTGACAGCCTTGGCCGCATCCAGAACGCCTTGGAGCTGCGCCGGTGCGAGTATCCGAGCTGGAAGAGCTTTTTGCTGCTGGCGGTGCTCAGCATCGTGCTGGGTGTCATCATGATCGTGGACCCCTTCGGCACCATGGAAACGCTGGTCATGGCCATCGGCGTCATCCTGATCGTGGAGGGTTCGCTCAACCTGCTGAGTGCGCTGTACACGGTCATCGCGGTGAAGCGGTTCCTGAAGCTGCACCCGGAGACCCAGTCCATGCTGGAGGCCGTGACGGGTGAGGACCTGAACGGCGACGGCGTCATTGCGCCGGATGTTGCCCGCGCAGACGTGGAAGCTTCCGCCGTGGAACTCGACCATGTGGACGAGAGTGCGGAGGTGGAGCAGGAAAACGATTAACGGCCTCGCCCTCTCAGGCCGCTGACAAAAGAGAGTAACTAAAATCAATAGTAAGGGAAAACATTATGAACAACTACGACCTGATCATCGTCGGTGCCGGCCCGGCCGGCATCTTTACCGCTGTGGAGCTGCTGCGCCACGGCAGCAAGAAGAAGATCTTGCTGGTGGAAAAGGGCAAGCCGGTGGAAAAGCGCCACTGCCCCAAGGCGGAGCTGGGCCACTGCGTCAACTGCCGTCCCACCTGCGCCATCACCACCGGCTTCTCCGGTGCGGGCGCTTTCTCGGACGGAAAGCTGAGCCTCTCCTATGAGGTCGGCGGCGACCTGCCCAGCCTCATCGGCGAGGAGTTCGCGCAGGAGCTCATCAACTACACGGATAAGATCTACCTCGAATTCGGTGCCGACCCCCATGTGGAGGGCATCTACACCGGCGAGGACATCAAGGAGATCCGCAAGAACGCCATCCACGCCGGCCTGAAGCTGGTGGACTGCCCCATCCGCCATCTGGGCACCGAGAAGGCCCAGCAGCTGTATCTGGCCATCCAGAACTATCTGGCCGACAACGGCGTGGAGATGCTCTTCTCCACCGAGTGTGAGAACATCATCCTCGAAAACGAGGTCTGCAAGGGCGTATATCTCCGCAATGGCAGCGAGGAACCCCGCGCCGTCTACGCGGATACCGTCGTCATCGGCACCGGCCGCCGCGGCGCGGACTGGCTGGAGAAGATCTGCGCGGAGCACCACATCGCCCACAAGCCCGGCACTGTGGACATCGGCGTCCGCGTCGAGTGCCGCAATGAGGTCATGGAGAAGGTCAACAAGGTGCTGTACGAGTCCAAGCTCATCGGCTACCCGAAGCCTTGGAAGAACAAGGTCCGCACCTTCTGCCAGAACCCCGGCGGCTTCGTGGCGCAGGAAAACTACGACAACGACCTCGCCGTGGTCAACGGCCACAGCTTCAAGGAGAAGAAGAGCGAGAACACCAACCTCGCCATCCTCGTCTCCCACAACTTCACCGAGCCCTTCAACCAGCCCATCGCCTACGCCCAGAAGGTCGGCGAGCTGACCAACATGCTGGGCGCGGGGCACATCATGGTCCAGCGCTACGGCGACATTCTGGACGGCAAGCGCACTTGGGCCAAGGAGCTGGCCCAGTCCAACGTGAAGCCCACCCTGAAGGATGCCGTCGCTGGTGACATCACCGCTGCCATGCCCTACCGCGCCATGACCAACATCATCGAGTTCATCAAGATGCTGGATATGGTCGTGCCCGGCTTTGCCGCCAACGAGACGCTGCTGTACAGCCCGGAGCTGAAGTTCTACTCCAACAAGGTCAAGATGGACGAGAACCTCGACACCAACATCAAGGGTCTGCACTGCCTCGGCGACTCTTCCGGCTGGACCCGCGGCCTGATGATGGCTTCCGTCATGGGCGTGCTCATGGGCCGGAAGCTGGCCGAAAAAGAAGGCTGCTGATCGAACGTTCTGCATTCCCCGTGTCCTCCGGCACGGGGATTTTTTCATGCCTGTTTCCGACGATTTTTACAACACGGCGTTTTTCCGGTCTTGTTCCGTTTTCCTTGCGCAAATAATTGATTTTTCCCGAAAAAACTGCTACACTAAGGAAAAATGAGATCGCTACAGAAACGTGAGGAGGTTATTTTCTATGCGCGATTCTCCGGGAAGCGTCGTCACGCTGCTATGTTCGGGCATCCAGCTTTACAGTGCGGAGCGGCGCATTGCAGACTGCATCCTCAAAGATGTCAAGTGGGCGTCGGTGGTCACCTCGGCCCAGCTTGCCCATGCCAGCCAGTCGTCGGAGGCCACCGTGACCCGGCTGTGCCACAAGCTCGGCTTCGAGAACTACCGCAAGTTCCAGCTCGCCCTTGCGCGGGACGTGATGGAGCAGCAGGAGGTGGAGGTCCTGCATTCCTCCAGCCCAGACCCCCTGCGGCAGACGCTGCAGTCCGTCCAGTCCAACCGGCAGGAAGAGATCCGCGCCACCATTCAGGCACTCAATCTGCGCCAATTGCGGAAGGCCATGAGCGTGCTGCGCAGCGCGGAGATCATCGAGATCGAAGCCACGGACAACAGTCTGCCCGTGGCCATGGACGCTTCGCTCAAGCTGGGCGGTCTCGGCAAGCGCTGCATGACCAGCGCCGTGGCGGCAAAGGCCAAAGCCTTTGCCGCCACCCTCACCGAGCGGGATGCGCTGCTGCTCATCTCCTGCGACAGCCGCAGCGAGCAACTGCTGGAAACGGCCCGCACCGCCCGCGAGCACGGGGCTGCGATCCTGCTCATCACCTGCGACCGCCGCTCCCCGCTGGCCGCACAGGCCGACCACCTGCTGCTGGCCTCCAACCGCGCCCAGCGCATCGTGGATACCGATCCGGCCCCCTCACTCCTCTCGTCGGCCCTGCTGGTCGAAGTTCTGTACTACCTGCTCCTGACCGGGGAAGACCTTTCCTAACAGCAAAAACAGCCCGTCCCCCTTCGGAGACGAGCTGTTTTTTATGCGGTCAGGCGTTGAAAACGTATCGATCCATCCGGCGGAACGCTTCCTCGATGCGGGAGCGGGGCGACGCCAGATTCATCCGCAGATGGCAGGGGCCGTGGAACATCCTGCCATCCTGAATGGCGACACCGACGTCCCAGCAAGCTTGTTCGACGTCCTCGATGGTCTTGCCGTGGGCGGCGCACCAGTCGGTGCAGTCCACGAAGAGCATGTAGGTGCCCTCCGGCTTTGCCACCTTGACGCCCTCGAAGTGGTTGGCGATGTAGTCACAGGCGAAATCGATGTTGCCGGTCAGCACCTCGCACAGTTCATCAGTCCACTCGTAGCCTTCCGGCTTGTATGCGCCGATGAGGGCGTGCATAGACAGCACGTTCATCATGTTGTAGTGGTTCAGGCTGGACTCCTTCAGGATGCGGTCCCGCCACCAGTCGTTGTACACGATGTGGTAGCTGCCCACGAGGCCCGCCAGATTGAAGGTCTTGGAGGGGGCATAGAACGCCGCCGTCCGCATCCGGGCATCCTCGCTCACCGACTGGGTGGGGGTGTGCTTGTGGCCGGAAAGGATGATGTCGGACCAGATCTCGTCGGAGATCACATAGACATCGTACTTTTTGTACAGTTCCATGGCCTTTTCCAGCTCCCAGCGCTCCCAGACGCGGCCGCAGGGGTTGTGGGGGTTGCACAGGATGGCGGCATGGATGTGTTCTTCCTTCAGGTGCTTTTCCATATCGGCGAAATCCATCCGCCAGACGCCGTTCTCATCCTTCACCAGCGGGGAGTGGACGGCCTCGTAGCCGTTGTTCTTCAGGCTCTTGGTGAAGCCGATGTAGGTGGGGCTGTGGATCAGCACTTTGTCGCCCCGGGAGCAGACGCAGTTCAGCGCACTGATGACGCCGCCCAGCACACCGTTCTCGTAGCCGATGTGCTCCGGCTTCAGGCCGGTGACGCCGTTGCGGGTCTCGTGCCAGCGGATGATGCTGTCAAAGTACTCCGCCGGGGCCTGAAAATAGCCGAAGGCCGGGTGCTTGGCGCGCTCGATGATGGCTTCCTGAACGGTGGGCACGGTGGGGAAGTTCATGTCCGCCACCCACATGGGGATGGCATCGAAGCCTTCCTTCGGGGGAGCGGGAGAAAAGCCGTCGCCCTTCAGGCCGTCCACCGCAATGGCGTCCCTGCCGCGGCGGTCAATGATCGAAGTGAAATCGTATTTCATAAGTGCGCTCCTTCTCAAAAAATCGTTCATCTTCACCTTAACATATTTTTGCGTCCCATGCAACCACTCGCCGCAAAGTCGAAAAAATCCTGCGGAAAAATCACGAATTTTTACGATAAAAAAGAGCTTTCCACCCAGCGGCGGAAAGCTCTTTTGCAAAGCAGGTTCAGCCCTCGATGATCTCGACGGTCTTCATCTTGACCGGGGTCTTGGGCTTATCGTTCCAGTCGGTCGGGACAGCAGCGATCTTGTCCACCACGTCCATACCGGCGACGACCTTGCCGAACGCGGCATACTGGCCGTCCAGATGGGGGGCGTCTTGGTGCATGATGAAGAACTGGCTGCCCGCGCTGTTGGGGTTCATGCTGCGGGCCATACTGATGACGCCGCGGGTGTGCTTGAGCGGGTTGTTCACGCCGTTGGCGGTAAACTCACCCTTGATGTTCCAGCCGGGGCCGCCGGTGCCGTTGCCCAGCGGGCAGCCGCCTTGGATCATAAAGCCGGGGATGACGCGGTGGAAGGTCAGGCCGTTGTAGAAGCCCTGACCGACCAGCTTCTTGAAATTCTCACAGGTGATGGGGGCGACTTCCTCATTCAGCTCAATATCGATGATGCCGCCGTCTTCCATAGTAATGCGAACCATAATGTTCCAATGCTCCTTTAAATCATGCCCCGTTCCGGGGTGTTTGCGGCAGAAGTTCTGCCAGAGTTCCCTTATAGTATACCATACCTTTTGCCTTGTGCAACGGCATAGTTGCAACGTTTTTGTAAATTCGGGCCGGATTTTTACAAGTTCCCGTCAAAAAGGATCACTCAATCCACCTCGACCCACTCCGTGACAGGCTGGCCCTCCAACTGATTGCCGTCGGCACGGTAATACCGGGTCTCGGTCGTACCGGCCCGGTTCAACAGCTCTACCATAAAAACCTGTCCCGTTTCGACGGCCATCGGATAATTGTTACAGCCCATGACCTCTCCTGTGGTCGGCAAGTCCTTGAAGTCCTGATACGCATTTTCCAGCCGCCAAAACTTCCGGGTCTTGTAACCCGATATCTTGGAGATATCCTCCTCCCCAAAGTAAGAGGCCGTATAGCGTTTTCCGTTCACAGTGATTGTTTCCGTCGCAAGCGGCTCTGTCAGCATTGACAAATCTTCCGTATGCACCCGGCCTCCGTAGGTTTCGCTGAGCTGCCCGGCCATATAATTGGGTCGGCTGTACGACGACGCAATATGTGCCGCGCCATAGATCCCCATGATGTCGGCCCTGCGTTCGGCTTCCAGTTCCTGATAGCTGCGCTCAAAATTTTCAACCATCTTGTTTTCCCGGTAAGCGTCTGCGGCATCCGAATCGGTTTGTCTGGTTGCATAGTAGGTTTTGCCTTGTTCGATATTTTCCAGCACACGCTGATACTCTGCCGTATCGTTCTGCCCATTGGCTTCCAGATAGGCCAGATACCGCGCACCGGTGCTTTTCCATGTATGTCCGACATCCGTACCATGGAACACCGTTTCAGGATACCGTTCCTTGATCTGCTTCAGAAAGTTTTTCATGACCTCCGTGCCGCCCTGCGTTCCCTGCCAATCTTGAAATTGCAGGTTCAGCAGCTCGTCATCATCCGCTTTCATCCAAAGGTTTAAAAACTGCGCATCGAAGTAGGGAAACTCCACAAACAGGTCCCGCATTCCCCGCGCGTAATAACCGCCCCAGATTTCAAGCTCTTCGTCGAGGATGCGCTGCTGGCTGTGTTCTTCACCATACAGATAGATCTGGCTTGTCAGCCCTCTTTGAATGTTGGCCACAGTCATCCCGGCCAGTAAAATCATGAGGAGGCCTAACAAAACGAGTTTCCACCTCTTCGGTTTTTCCTTTTCCGTTGTCTGGTTCATTTTTATCCTTCCTTTACGTCTTGCTGTAACCTTTTGTTGACAAATCCCGCCCCGTCACAATTCTTCCCGCAGCTCCGTCATATCGGCCCAGAAGCGTTTGGGGCAGTGGGTCATGCGGCCGCGCTCATTGTGGCGGGCCTTGATCTCCAGCGTCTTGTAAAACTGCTTCCAGAGGGCTTGGAACTGCTGTTCCCGTGCGCTGGGCGGGGGAAGCACCAGCGGCTCAGCCAGTTCCAGAAGCTGCGGCTTATGGTCCTGATACAGCAGCACCGCTTGGTGCACTGCATCGTAGATCATGAAGTTCTCCTCCGGGAAGCGGCCGCAGAAATGCCCCCGCAGCAGCGGCAGGATGTAGTTTTTCGGGTGGATGACCGCCCCCAGCATCCCGTCGTGTTCCTCAAAGCGGACAAAGCCCTGAAACTTGTCCACCTCCCAGTCGAGGCTCTTTTTCATCTCGTAGAGCGGGGCCACGTCCGGGTGGCCCGCCCGCTTGACGGTGCCCGGCCCCAGCGCAAAGGCCAGATGCAGAAACCGGATGAGGAGCAGTTCCTTGTCCTCCCGGCCGGAGAGGAAGTCCCGCGTGACAAGGTACTCCGTCTCCGCCCCCAGCTTCCGGCCAAAGCTCGCAAAAACACGCCGGGCCTTTTCGTGGTCGGTGGCAATGTCTTTGAACGGGTAGAGGGTGGCCGTCTCCCGCTCCGGCGTCCAGACCGCGAAGGGGATCTCGTGCTGGGCAAAGCTCTCGAAGACGCAGCAGAGGAAGCCCTCGAAGCTGCCGTCGTAGAGGTAGACCACATCGGCATCGTGGAGCTTGCGGGCTGGGGTCACAGTGCTTTCGCCAGACATTGCACCGCCTCCTCCCGCACCAATTTCTGTGCCGTGCGGGGCGGCACGCCCTGCGCCACCAGCTTGTCCACGGCGGGCGGGGAGAACATGCTCAACTGCTCGACCCCGCCGCTGAACACGTTCGGGTCGATGAGGGCGTTGGTGATTCGCTCCCGGCCCGCGCTGCCGCGCCCCGGATGCGCCCCCGCAAAGCCCCGGCAGGTGATGAAATACTGGGCCCGCTTGAGCACCACGCCCATCCGTTTCAGCTCGTCCAGCCCCAGCGACGCCTGTTTGCGGGCGTGCCAGATCCGCCGGGCGCTCTTGGGGCCGATGCCCGGCACCCGCAGCAGCATCTCGAAGGGAGCCTTGTTCACATCCACCGGGAACAGCCCGTAATGCTGCACGGCCCAGTTGCACTTGGGGTCAAGGTAGGGGTTGAAGTTCTGGTTATGCTCGTCCAGAATCTCGTCCGCCCTGAACTGGTAGAACCGCAGCAGCCAGTCCGCCTGATAAAGCCGGTGCTCTCGCAGCAGCGGGGGCTTGGTATCCAGCGCAGGGAGGCGGGTATCCTCGGTGACGGGGATGTAGGCAGAGTAAAACACCCGCTTGAGGCTGTACTTCTGGTACATCCCCTCGGTCAGCTTCAGGATATGGTAATCCGTCTCCGGCGAGGCTCCCACGATCATCTGGGTGCTCTGCCCGGCGGGGGCAAACTTGGGCGCTTTGCGGTAGAGGGTCAGCTCCTCCCGGTTGGCGGCCCCCTCCGCCGCGATCTGCTTCATGGGGCGGAAAATGGAGTGCCTCCCCTTGTCCGGGGCCAGCAGCTTCAGGCTGTTCTCGCTGGGCAGCTCGACATTGACGCTCAACCGGTCGGCCAGAAAGCCCAGTTGTTCCAGCAGCTCCGGGCTGGTGCCGGGGATGGCCTTGGCGTGGATGTACCCGCCGAAGTGGTACTCACTCCGCAGCAGCCGCAGGGTCTTGAGCATCCGCTCGGTGGTGTAGTCCGGGTTTACCAGCACCGCACTGGACAAAAACAGCCCCTCGATGTAGTTGCGGCGGTAGAATTCGATGGTCAGCTCGGCCAGCTCCCGCGGCGAAAAGGTCGCACGGGGGACATCATTCGATTTGCGGTTGACGCAGTAGCTGCAATCAAAGGCGCAGCAGTTGGTCATCAGCACCTTCAGCAGACTGACACACCGGCCATCGGCGGTAAAGGCGTGGCAGCAGCCCGGCGCGTAGCAGCTGCCGAGACTTCCCGCCTTCGCCGTATGGGAAGCGCCGCTGGACGTACAGGCCACATCATATTTTGCACTGTCCGCTAAAATGGTCAGCTTCTCCATCAGCGACTGTTCCATACCGCACCTCCGTTCCAAAAAAATCAGACTGCCGCACAACTCCTTCCGTCATCGCTGACGCGATGCCACCTCCCTCAATGAGGGAGGCTTTCACAGCTTGCCGTTACGCCAAGGCTCCCTCTGAGAGGGAGCTGGCACGGCAAAGCCGTGACTGAGGGAGTTATACAGCAGTCTGATCGTTTACCACTTGGCCTTTGTCTCGACCACACGGCCCGCAATGTGAAGATTGTTCAGGTCCTCACCCTTGATGACCATTTCCTTATAGGTGGGGTTGAAGGGCTGCAGCACGACGCAGTTGCCCCGCTGCAAATACCGCTTGAGGGTGCCCTCCCCCTCGTCGCCGTAGATCAGCACGCCCAGATCGCCGTTTTCCAGCGTATCCTGCTTGTGCACCAGCGCCAGATCGCCGTCGTGGATGCGGGGCTCCATGCTGTCGCCGCGCACCACGAGGTAAAAGTAGTTGGACGGATCCTTGACGCGGGCATACTCCCTGCCGTAATCCTCTTCAAAGGCCAGTGCGCCGTAGCCGGCCTTCACCGTGCCGATGACAGGGATCAGGCTGTACACATAGCTGCCGAAGAAGCGCTCTTCGGTCTGGCCCTCGTCGGCCGGGTCGAACAGGCCCAGCAGATAATCTGCAGTGGTGTCAAGGATCTCGGCCAGCTTCGCCACTGTGGTGGGGTCCGGCGAGCTTTTTCCGCTCTCCCACTTGCCCACTGCCTGCTGGGTAACGCCCAAAAGGGATGCAAGTTCCGCCTGACTCATATGCTTTTGCTTGCGGCATTGCCGTAACAGTTCCGGAAACGACATCGTTCAACACTCCTCTGCTTTCGTCCGTTGGGTTGGTTTCTTGGTGTTTTTATTATACAACAAAAAGATGTGCAAGTAAAGAGAAATTTTCGTTTTTCTTCGAAAAAAAGTTGTCGCCTCACAAAAAGCCCCTCGTCCCATGGAGAAATTTTCAATTTAGGGTTGACAGCACGCCGGAAATCTGGTAAATTAAATAGGCATTCGGTACGGCGTGTGCGAGTGCCCACGAGGAGAGATGTCCGAGTGGTTTAAGGAAGCAGTCTTGAAAACTGCCGTACGGCAACGTACCGTGGGTTCGAATCCCACTCTCTCCGCCATTTTTTATTGAATAAGTGTAACGCACTTTGCTCTGGAGTAGTACTCAAGAGGCCGAAGAGGCGCCCCTGCTAAGGGCGTAGGTCGTCTAAACAACGGCGCGAGGGTTCAAATCCCTCCTACTCCGCCAAGAAAAAGCTCGATGATTCTTTGAAATCACCGGGCTTTTTCCATTTATAGCACCCAATTCGTCACCACCGCCAGAATGCTCAGATGGACGGGGTAGAACCCATAAAACGCCCACTTGACCCACTGGGGGCAGCGGCCCCGCTGGCCGTTATAGAACCAGATGAGCACAAAGGCCAGCGGGGCGGTCAGCTCGAACAGCATCATCACCGCACCGATGATGCACTGGTACTTCCGGTTGTTCCGGGTCAGGTAGAGCGCCACGATGAGCGCCACGCCGATGGCTCCGTAGTCCGTTTGCAGAAGCTGGGCAAGGACGACGCAGCCCAGCGCAGCAAGGCGGCCCTTCCACGCAATGTTCCCCTCGGCGTCCTGAAACTTCTGCATCAGCGCCATGGCCAGCACGCCCAGCGCCAGCGTCCAGTAAACATTCTGATTACCCCAGTGGAAGGGCGTCCGGAAAAAGGCCATGTCAAAGGGAACCTCGCTGAGAAGTCCAAACAGGAACAGCCGCTCCACATAACGCTTCACATCGTGGGTGTGGAGGAAGCCCTCCACCAGCAGGAAGCAGAAGATGGGGAAAGCCAGCCGCCCGATGTAACGCAGGACACGGTCCATCTGGAGCAGCGATGCCGCAGCGGGGTCGGTCGAAAATGTACCGGATGCGATCAGCGGCACCAGAAGCCCTGCTTCAAGGCAGGAAGCCCCGATGTGGTCGATGAGCATGGTGATGCAGGCAATGAGCTTGAGCGTGGTCCCGCTCAGGCCCTGTTGTTTCTGTACTGGAAGTGTTTCCATTCAAAATCCCTCCTACTGCCCCGAAATCAGGCCGAAAACGCTTGACAGAACGGACGCAGAATAGTAAAATCAAGAAGATAATTGAACTATCTCAAACGAAAGATGAAAAAGATTCACAGAGAATGAAGCGTCTCCGAACGAGAAAACGGAAGGAGGCATGGGATATGACGCTGTTTTCCTATGAAATTTTTGACGCAGTTGCGCGGCAGGGCAGTTTCAATAAGGCCGCCCAGCAGCTGCACCTGACCCCGTCCGCCATCAGCCACGCCATTGCGGTGATGGAGGCAGAACTCGGCTTCACCTTATTCAACCGCGGCAAAAACGGCGTCACCATGACCAGCTACGGCTCATCCATCTACCCGTCCATCCGTGCCGTCCTGAACAGCGACGAGGCGCTGCAGCAGAGCATCGCGCGGCTGAACGGTCTGGAGAAGGGCAAGGTCAAGCTGGGCGTGTTCAACTCCGTCTGTGCCGGGTTGCTGCCGGATATCCTCAAGGGCTTTTCCGCCCAGTTCCCCCAGATCGAGATCGAGGTCTATCAGGGTACTTACGACGACGTGAAGGAGTGGCTGCGCACTGGGCAGGTGGATATGGCATTCCTGTCCAACAACTGCCGGGATGAATTCACCCTGACCGAGCTGTTCCGCGAGCCTCTGCTCTGCATCACCCCGATGGACTGGCCCGAACCGCCCCGCGGCGTGATGACGCCGGAGCTGATGAACGGCCAGAACTTTGTCGTCCAGTGGGACGCCACCGACGCCGAGATGCGCCAGTTCCTCAAGAAATACTCCATCGCCACCGAGCGCCGCTGCCACGTCATCGACGACCAGTCCAACATCGCCATGGTGGAGGCCGGCCTCGGCATCTCCATCATGCCCCGGATGCTGCTGCGCAAGTGCACTGCCGCCGTCAAGATCTACCCCATCCAGCCGGAGGAAGACCGCGTGGTCGGCTTGGCTGTCCAGCGCCCCACCGCGATGGCACCGGCTGTGGAGCAGATGTTCCACCACATTGTCGAGTATTGTCAGAACCTCGACTGAACTTTATCATAACATACTGAGCCGGTGTTTACAACATCGGCTTTTTTCTTTTTGCGGATTGTATCCCACCCGGAGATACGGTATACTAAGGGTGCAATAAGGAGGGAACGACCATGAAACGACGGGATTTTTGCAAAGCACTGGGGCTTTCGGCGGCGTGCGGGGCGCTCTGGCCACAGTTGAGTGTCCGCGCAGCGGCGCAGCCGGTGGGCCGCGCCGTTCCGGACGGGAACTACACCCTGCCGTTCCTCAGCATCCTGAGCAATACGGACGTCAGCCACGATTTCTATTATTCGGAGAGCTTCTTCGACCACCCCGCCACCGAGTATGACCACAAACTCGCCTTGGTGACGCTGGGTATGGTCATGGCGGCCTTCAACTCCGCCGTCAGCGCCTACCGCTACTGGGTCAACGGCGAGGCGGGCCGAGAGCTGAATCTTGCCGCCTCCTACGAACTGCTGGGCTTTGGGGATGCGGTCTACTACAACTACGACATCGACACCGGCAAGGCGGGGGATTTCGTCGGCTACTCGCTGGCCCGCAAGAGCTTCGACTACAACGGCCAGAAGCGCACCCTCGTGGCGCTGATGCTGCGGGGCGGCGGCTACGGCGGCGAGTGGACCAGCAACCTGCACACCGGTGCCACCAACGCCCACTACGGCTTCACCACCCCCGTGGCGGCGGTGTACGCCTCCCTGAAAGCCTACCTCGCCAAGATCGAGGCGGAGGGGGAGCCGGGCGAAGTCAAACTCTGGGTCGGCGGGTACAGCCGCGGTGCCATTGTGGCCAACATGACCGCCGCCAAAGCGCTCCGTACCCTGCCGCTGCTCCAGAAGGAGAACTGTTTTGTCTACACCTTCGCCACCCCGGCTGCGCTGACCGCCGCCGACCAGCCCGACTTGCAGCAGGACTTCGACAACAACCACGCTGCTGACGGCTCCCTGCGCACGACGTGGGCCGAGAGCAACATCTTCAACCTGATCTCCAGCGGCGATCTCGTGCCCCGCGTCCTCCCCGCCGACTGGGGCTATTACCGCAACGGCAACGACCGCTTCCTGCCCGCTTCCAAAAACAAGGACGAGCTGGCCGGCCTTGACGCGCTGGGCGCGTCCTACGGGCCGGTGCCGCTCCAGATCAGCGAGCTTGCCACCGCCGAGGACACCAGCGCCGTCATCGCGGCGGTGGAGAAGTTCTGCGGCACCAAGGAGAACTTCCACGAGAAATACGAAGCCGCCCTGATGGACATGGTGCAGTGCGCCTTTATCCGCACCGAGGACGAGGTGCTGGCCGGGAAGATCCTCTCGGACGAGGAGATCATCACCCGGCTGGAGAGCCTGTCCAATATGCACCAGTTTGACTTCTGGCGGATCACCACCTGCGTCTTCGCGGCGTCCAAGATGAGCCGCCCCATTTTGGAGCGGTTCGGCCAGAACGTGCCGCTGATGGCCCAGCAGATCATCATCCCGGTGCTGGCAGTCGGCCTGTGCTACGACATCGAGACCGACATCGTTAAGGTAGTGGCCCAGTACATCGTGAAGCTCGTCTCCATGCGGGGCGAGCTGGACAGCGTCCTCCGCGCCGCCTACTGCCACGAGGGCGAGAACTACTTGGCTCTGATGGAATATTACGCGCCGGAGGAGCACGGCATGGAGCCCTTCACCCGGACCTGACAAAAAAAGAGGCTGCTGCACAGAACTCCCTCAGTCACGGCTTCGCCGTGCCAGCTCCCTCTCGGAGGGAGCCTTGGCGTAACGGTAAGCTGTGAAAGCCTCCCTCTCAGAGGGAGGTGTCATCGCGTCAGCGATGACGGAAGGAGTTGTGCAACAGCCTCTTTTTCGTATTCAGAAATTACAGCATCTCGTGGACGGTCTTGCAGATGGTGGCTGCATCGAGACCGTACAGCTTCAGCAGATCCCACGCGGGGCCGGAGCAGCCGAACTTGTCCTGCACGCCGATGCGGCGGACGGGGGTGAGCTGCTTCTCGCTGAGCAGGGCGCAGACGGCCTCGCCCAGACCGCCGATGACGCTGTGCTCCTCGGCGGTGATGACCTTGCCGCATTCCTTGGCAGCCTTGAGGATGATCTCCTCGTCCAAGGGCTTGATGGTGTGGATGTTGATGACGCGGGCGTGGATGCCCTCGGCGGCCAGCTGTTCGGCGGCCAGACGGGCTTCGTTGACCATCAGGCCGGTGGCGATGATGGCGATATCATCGCCCTCGGTGAGCTGCTCGCCCTTGCCGATCTCAAAGTGGTAGTTGGCTTCGTCGTGGAAAACGGGAACCGCCAGACGGCCAAACCGCAGATAGACCGGGCCCTGCATCGCGTAAGCGGCGCGGACCGCAGCGCGGGCCTCCACGTCATCGGCGGGGCAGATGACGGTCATGCCGGGCAGACTGCGCATCAGCGCGAAGTCCTCGCAGCACTGGTGGGAAGCGCCGTCCTCGCCGACGGAGATGCCGCCGTGGGTCGCACCGATCTTGACGTTCAGGTGGGGGTAGGCGATGGAGTTGCGGATCTGCTCAAAGGCACGGCCCGCAGCAAACATGGCAAAGCTGGAAACGAAGGGGGTAAAGCCCATGGTGGACAGGCCGGCGGCCACGCCCATCATGTTGCCCTCGGCAATACCGCAGTCAAAGTGGCGGTCCGGGTAAGCCTTGCGGAACATGCCGGTCTTGGTGGCGGCTGCAAGGTCTGCATCCAGCACCACGATGTCGTCGTGACCCTCGGCGGCCAGTTCCTTCAGCGTGTTGCCGTAGCTGTCACGGGTTGCGATCTTCTTCACATCTGCCATCTTACTTGTCCTCCTCTTCCAGCGCGGCGTAGGCTGCGTTCAGTTCCTTCATGGCGATCTCATATTCCTCGTCATTGGGACCCTTGCCGTGCCAGTCAACGGCGTTCTCCATAAAGGAAACGCCCTTGCCCTTGAGGGTATCCATCACGATGCAGGTGGGCTTTTCGGTCTCTGCGTGGAAGGCCTTGATGGCGGCTTCGATCTGGTCGTAGTCGTGGCCGTTGATGGTGATGACGTTGAAGTTGAACGCCTTCAGTTTTTCCTCCAGCGGTGCGCTGTTCATGACCGTCTCGGTGGTGCCGTCGATCTGCAGGTGGTTGCGGTCAAGGAAGACGCAGAGGTTCGACAGGCCGTAGTGGGCGGCGAACATGAAAGCCTCCCAGCACTCGCCCTCTTCCACCTCGCCGTCGCCGACGATGGCGTAAACGCTCAGGCCCTTGCCCGCGTGCTTGGCGCCCAGCGCCATACCGGCGGCGGCGCTGATGCCCTGACCCAGACTGCCGGTGGACATATCCACACCCGGCACGCTGTTCATGTTGGGGTGGCCCTGCAGATAGCTGCCGATCTTGCGCAGGGTCTTGAGGTCCTCCACCGGGAAGAAGCCGCGCTCAGCCAGTGCTGCGTACAGGCCGGGGGCTGCGTGGCCCTTGGAGAGCACCAGACGGTCCCGATCCGGAGCCTTCGGAGCCTTCGGATCGACGTTCATCTCCACGAAATAGAGGTAGGACAGCACTTCCGCGATATCCAGACTGCCGCCCGGATGGCCGCACTTGGCGCTGTGAGTGCCCTCGATCACGCCCATGCGGATGTGACAGGCGTGCTTTGCTAGGGTGAGTTTTTCTGCATTTGTCATGATGGTCCTCCCGTATGAACCTCAGCGTTTGCATCGGAGTGTGTGCGCAGGGAGGCCGTTACGCCTCGATGCGCTATTTTTCAATTCTATATTATCTATTCTGTGCAAAAACGTCAAGGTTCTTTCGTGAAAATGTACATCACTTGGCAAAACCGCTTTCAAATTCGCCGGTTTTTGTGGAAATTGCGGCCCGTTCCTTCCCCTTGACATCCCCCTTACCATCTGCTATAATTTTCACAATTCCGGCAGGAAGCCGGGCAGAGGGGCTGAAGCCCATTTTTTCCATCGCATTTTTTGAAACAGACACCATGAAGGGGTCTGCCTTTGGCGTACCATGCCAAGGGCGGACCTCTTTTTTGTTGTGTTCTGTCACCAGAAGGAGGAACCATTGATGAAGACCAAACCCAACTCTCCCGCACGGAACATCGTGCTGGCCGCGCTGTTTCTGGCGCTGGCCTTTGTCCTGCCCATGATCACCGGCCATGTGCCCCAGATCGGCAACATGCTCTGCCCCATGCACTTCCCGGTGCTGCTGGCGGGCTTTGTGCTGGGCGGGCCGTGGGGCCTTGTCCTCGGCTTTATCGCGCCGTTGCTCCGCTCGGTGCTGTTCGGGATGCCCCCTCTGTATCCCATCGCCATCTCCATGGCCTTTGAGCTGGCCACCTACGGCGCCGTCAGCGGCTGGATGTACAAAAAGGTCCGGCACACCCTGCCCATGATGTATGCCGCCCTCGCCACCGCCATGGTGGCGGGCCGCCTTGTCTGGGGCGCAGTGCGGTTCGTGCTGGCGGGCCTGTCCGGCTCGGCCTTCCCCTTCTCGGCCTTCCTGTCCGGTGCGCTGCTCACCGCCGTGCCCGGCATCATCGCCCAGCTCATCCTCATCCCGCTCATCCTGACTGCTTTGCAGAAGGCAAAGTTCATGGACTGAGCCGTTTTCCCCGAAATAAAAAAGGGGCCGCCGCAAGTTTTCGCTTGCAGCGGCTCCTTTTTTCTATCATCAAAGCGATTTGCTTTTTATTTGCTCAGAAAAATCCGTTCCACTTTCCCACAGGAACTGGGATTTTTTCATTAGCCAGCGTAGAAATCGACACCAGCGTTGACAGAGCAAACCTCAGCGACGATCTTCGCGATCTTCTTCAGAATCTTCATAATTTTTATCTCCTTCCCTCTTGGGATGTCCATATTATGCCATCCATTTATGAAGAAGAAGCAAATAGATTATGAATATTTTATGAATTCAGCGTTATATTTTTGACGTTCTCGCGTCGATTGTTCAGCTCGCACAAAAGGTTTTTCCTCGTCAGCAAAGTTCTTGTATACATGAACAAGTACATGGGCATTCCATTATTCCGAGGACGAATTTCCTTCCTGTCCAGTCTTTTTCGCAAAAAGGGCTCCCGCAAAATCGCCTTTTGCGGAAGCCCCAATGGTTCAATCTTCGGTTTACTTGTTACCACCCAAGAACTCCGGCAGGGACTTGCCCTCCTTGAGCCACTGGTGATACTCGGCGGTGGCGGCGAACTCCACGTCGCCGGCGGAGTTCAGGGCCGTTTCCACAGAGTCCTGCACCACGCCGATGATGAAGCCGACGCCAACGACCTGCATTGCGATATCATTGGAGATACCGAACAGGGAACAGGCCATGGGGATCAGCAGCAGGGAGCCGCCCGCCACACCGGAAGCACCGCATGCGCCCAGCGCCGACATGACCGACAGCAAGATGGCGGCGGGCAGGGAGACCTGCAAGCCCAGCGTGTTGGCTGCGGCCAGCGTCATGATGGTGATGGTGATGGCCGCGCCATCCATATTGATGGTCGCGCCCAGCGGGATGGAGACGGAGTACATATCCTTATCCAGCCCCAGCTTTTCGCACAGGGTCATATTCACGGGGATATTCGCCGCCGAACTGCGGGTGAAGAAGGCGGTCAGGCCGGACTCCTTCAGGCAGCGGAACACCAGCGGATAGGGGTTGCAGTGCAGATAGATGAAGATGATCAGCGGGGAGACGATCAGCGCCATGAACAGCATGGTACCGACAAGCAGTGCCAGCAGCCTGCCGTACTGGGTGAAGATGGACAGGCCGTTGCTGACCACATTGGTATAGACCAGACCCATGATGCCGAAGGGCGCCAGATTGATGATCCAGCGTACGATCTGGGACACCGCGTCCGCCGTGTTGGCAAGGAAGACCTTGGTGCTCTCCGCACCGTACTTCTTCATAGCCAGACCGAACAGGCACGCCCAGAACAGGATGCCGATGTAGTTGCCATTGAGCAGCGCGCTCACGGGGTTGGCCACAAAGTTGGTCAGCAGGGTGTTCAGCACCTCACCGAGGCCCTGCGGCACCACTTCCGACTCCGCAGCCTCTGCCAGAACGATGGTCTGGGGGAACAGAAAGCTCGTAATGGCCGCAATGGCTGCCGCCAAGAAGGTGGTGAGCATATACAGCCAGATGACGGTACCGAACCGGCGGTCCAGCTTGGAGGTGCCCTGCGCCAATGCGCTGGCCACGATGACGAAGACCAGAACCGGCGCGATGCCTTTCAGGGCACCCACGAACAGGTTGCCGAATTCTTCCAGCCAGCCCGCACCGGGAACCAGAACCGCCAGCACTGCGCCGACGATGAGGCCCACCAAGATCCGCAGGATCAGGCTGGTGGCATTGTACTTTGCCACGATTGCCTTCAGCGTTTTCATATCAAAACACTCCTCTACCCAAGTTGTGCGTCCACTGCGCACACATTTTCCTATCCCTCTACACGGAACATGTAGATTATAGCCCTTATCCTTCAAGAAGTCAACGACTTTAGCCGATTTTTCTGGCTTTTCATCTAACAATAGGGAAGTACGAAGATGTTTCACTGTCCGTATGCAAAATACAATTTACAAAAAAGAACTGTGGTATGTCAAGAAAAAAGGCCCTGTCCGAAAAATCGGGCGGTGCGCCATGCGGCGCAGACGCTTTTCCGATTTTCGGGCAGGGCCGATTTATAGTAGGCCAGATCAGGCCAGATAGTTCACTTTACCGGGCACGAATCCCTCAATGCCCATACCGGGGGCATCGGAGACGGTGATGTTCTTTTCGTTGAAAACGGCACCGCCGAGGATGTGGTCCTCGCTGCACAGCACCGGGCCGTCGAGGTCGATCTTGGTGATGATCTTCTTGGCACACGCCAGCTCCACGGCGGCGTTGACCGAGACCTTCGCTTCCAGCATACAGCCGATCATGCACTGGACGCTGTAGACCTCCGCCGCCGCCGCGATGCGCAGGGCGTTGGTGATGCCGCCGCACTTCATCAGCTTGATGTTCACGAGGTCGGCCGCGCCGGTCTGCATGATCTTGAGGGCATCCGCCGGGCTGAACACGCTCTCGTCCGCCAGAACGGGGACGTCGGCGTGGCGGGTGACGTACTGCATCCCCTCAAGGTCGGCAGCGGGGACGGGCTGTTCCACGAACTCGATGTCCAGCCCCTTATCCTGCATCTGGTTCAGGATACGGACGGCCTGTTTCGCGTTCCACGCCTGATTGGCGTCGATGCGGATGCAGACATCCTTTCCCACGGCCTCGCGGACGGCGGCCAGCCGGGCCACATCCAGCTCCGGGTCGATGCCGACCTTGACCTTCAGGCAGTCGTAGCCGCGGGCGATGGCAGTGCGGGCATCCCGCGCCATCTCCTCCGGCGGATTCACACTGATGGTGATGTCGGTGACGATGTTCTTCCGGGCCCCGCCCAGCATCCGGTAGACGGGGGCGTTGTACTTCTGGCCCAGCAGGTCCCACAGGGCCATATCCACCGCCGCCTTGGCGCTGGTGTTGTGGACGAGGGCCTTCTGCACGGCGGCGGTCAGGTCCTCGAACTCGTCGAGGTCGCGGCCCAGAATCGCCGGGGCGATGTGGTCTTGGATGGCCCCGATGATGGCCCCGGCGGTGTCGCCGGTGATGACGCCGGTAGGAGGTGCTTCGCCGTAGCCCACAGCACCGGTATCGGTGTGGAGCTCCACGATGACATCTTCGACGCTGTTCACCGTGCGCAGCGCCGTCTTGAACGGCACCCGCAGCGGGGTGGAAATGCGGCCCAGCCGCACCTGCGTGATCTTCATAGTTCGCAGCCTCCTCTTATTCCAACGGCAGATTGGCCAGCTTGACCATTGCCTGTGCGATGATCTGGGCGTTCTGCACCAGACGATCCAGATCGATGAACTCATCCGGCTGGTGCTCCGTCACGGGGTCGTCCTCGAACAGGGGGCCGAAGGCCACCGTGTTGGGCAGCACTTTCGCATACGTACCGCCGCCGATGCACTTGGGCGGGGCGTGGTCTGCGGTGGCCGTGCGGTAGGTCTCCAGCAGAGCCTTCACCAGCGGGGCCGTCTCCGGGTAGTAGAGCTTTTCCTTGCGGACGGACTGTTCCAGCTTCCAGCCCGCATTCTCAAATGCGGCCTTCACGGCGGGCTGGCAGTCCTCCACGGTCTTGGTGACGGGATAGCGGTAGTTCAGCTTGACCCGGATGCTGCCGCTGTCGCCCTCGATCAGGCCGAGGTTGCAGCTCATGGGGCCGGAGAGGTCATCTTCCAGCCGCTTCCCCAACAGCCGTGCGCCGTAGGGATCCAAGCCGAACTTTTCGGCAAGGAAGCTCACCACCCGCCGGGTGCTGCCCGTCAGCGGGAGCCGGTTCAGGTAGAGCATCAGCAGCCCGATGGCGTTTTTGCCCTGTTCCGGGTGGCTGCCGTGGGCCGAAACGCCCTCAGCCTCCACCTTCCAGCCGCCCTCCGTCCGGGTGACGGTGATGCCCTCAGCTTCGGGCAGGGAAATGCACGCCGGGCCGGTCAGCTCCGCCTCCGCATGGGCGGGCACCACATTGCCCGCCACGCCGCCGCGCACCGACTTGATCTGCAGCTTGCCGTCCTGCCGGAGCGAGATGCCATACCACTCGTTCAGGATGCCCTTTTCGCCGTTGATCAGCGGGTACTCGCCGTCGGGCGTGAAGCCCAGCACCGGCAGCTCCCCGCCGTGCTCACGGTAATACAAAACGTCGCGGTCGTTCGTCTCCTCGTTCAGGCCGAAGAGGAGGCGCACCCGGCGGTCCAGCGGGATGCCGAGATCCCGGATGGCCTTCAGCGCAAAGAGGCTGGCCACCACCGGGCCCTTGTCGTCGATGGCGCCACGGCCAAAGAGTTTGCTGCCCACGATCTCCGCGCCGTAGGGTGGGTGATGCCAGCCCTCGCCTTCGGGCACCACGTCCAGATGGCCCAGCACCGCCACCATCTCGTCGCCGGAACCGATCTCGCACCAGCCGATGTAGCGGTCAAGGTCGGTGGTCTCAAAGCCGAGTTCATGGCAGAGGGTCAGCGCCTCGGTGAAACAGGCGTCCACGTCCGGGCCAAAGGGTTTGCCGGGCAGGGGAGAAGCCTCCACGCTGGGCTTGCGGATCAGCCGCTGCAATGCCGCGATCATCTCCGGCCGCAGGGCGGCAACGGCATCCTCCAGCTCCTTGTTCCGTTTGCTCATCGTGACGCTCCTTCCCGCGAAAGGCGCTGGTAAGCGATGCGGGGCGTACCGTCGGCCACATGGATGATGCCGCACTTTGTGAAGCCGTTCTTCTCCAAAATGTGCTGCATGACCTTGTTATCGGCGTGGGTGTCGGCTCGCAGACTCTCGCAGTGCTCCAAGCACCAGTTGATGATGTCCGACGCCACACCGGGGCGCTTGCCCGCCGAGGCCAAGCGGTGAATGGTGCCGTAAGGCAGGGTGTCGTTCAGCCACTGGCCGTCCTCGATCTTGGCATAGGTCGGGTCCGGGCCAAGGATGAAGGCGAACGCACCCTCCAGTGCGCCGTTGTGCAGATACACGAACAGGCGGTTGGTGTCGATGTCCTCCTCGATCAGCTCCTGCGGGGGGAAGTTCCGGCCCCATTGGGTCGGGTTGCCGCTGTCGGCCATGGCTTGCCGGGCGCGGGCATAAATTTGCATGATAGCGTCCAGATCAGAGCGTCTTGCTCCACGAAACATGTTCATCCACCCTCTCTTCGGATGCGCGAAAACCGACACATCCAGTCTATTGGTCTCATTTTATCACAATCCGCACCGAAATTCCAGTTTTTGCCGCACACAAAAACGGCCCTCTCCGCCCGAAAGCGGAAAGGGCCGCAAGCGTCAGCTTCACGCGCGGGCGCGGCTCGCGCGGGTATTGCGGTACTCGCGGGGGCTCTGGCCGTAGCGCTCATGGAACAGGCGGTAAAAATAGCTCGTATTTTCGTACCCTACCTGCGTGATGATCTGCTGGATATTCAAATCGCTGCGGCGCAGCAGCCGCGCCGCCGTCTCCATCCGGTGCTTCTGGAGCAGCTCCTTATAGGTCTTGCCGGTCTGGGCGCGGACGCACTCGCTGACATAGGCCAGCGAAACGCCGTAAGTACGCGCCACATTGGAGAGGCTTGCTTCGCGATAGTTCTGGGTGATCTCCTGTAAAGCCGCTTGGACCAGCGCTTCCCGGCTGACCGTTTCGCCGCGGGATTCCAGCGGAAAATTCTGCATCTGTTTCATAAGACTCCGATCCTCCGTATTCAGCCTTTCTGACTATAATACGGTCCAGTGCCCCGAAACATTGCAGGAGAAACTTAAATTTTCGAGCAAAGTGAAATTTCACAATTGGGGCGGTACAGCGCCGCAAAACAAAAAGCTGCCCTCGGCTGGGAGGACAGCTTTTCCGGAAAAAGTGAGGAAAACACGAACTTTCCGGGGAAACTCAGAACATGGCTTCGTTTTGGTAGCGGCCGGTGCAGACGAACTCGACCCACTCGGCAAGGTTCACGGCGTGGTCGCCGATCCGCTCCAGATACTTGATGACCATGAGCAGGTCAAGGGCGGCATCCACCTTGGCGGGGTCGGCGGCGATCTCGGCGGCAAGGGTGCGCTTGATGGCGTTGAAGTCGTAGTCCACTTCATCGTCGGCGGCGATCACCTTCTGGGCGGCGGGCTCGTCCTCGCCGGTCAGGGCGTCGAGGGCGTCAAGGAGCATTTTGTGGGCCTTCTGGCCCATCCGAATGGCGTCGCTTACAGCAGGGTCGCCCGCCTTGCGGGAGGCCGCAAGGTGGGGGATGATCTCGGCGATGTCGGCGGCATGGTCGCCGATGCGCTCGATGTCGGTGACGATCTTCATCGCCGTCGAGATGCGGCGCAGGTCGCCCGCCACGGGCTGCTGGCGGAGCAGCAGGGTCATGCAGCGGTGCTCGATGTCCCGCTGCATACTGTTGATGCGGCCGTCTCCCTTGATGACCGCCGCGGCCGCGTCGGCGTCGGCGGTGCAGAGCGCTTCCAGTGCGGCCTCCACGGCGTCGGCGGCGCACCCGCCCATCTCGGCCACGGCCGTTTTCAGCGCGGCGAGGTCTGCATCATATTGTGCGCGAATGGTCATGTGAAAACCTCCCTCTCAGCCGAACCGGCCGGAAATATAATCCTCTGTGCGTTTGTCCTGCGGCGTGCTGAAGATCTGCGCCGTGGGGCCCGCCTCCACCAGCTCACCCAGCAGGAAGAAGGCCGTTTTGTCGCTGATGCGGGCCGCTTGCTGCATATTGTGGGTGACGATGACGACGGTGTAGTTCTCTTTCAGCTCGCTCATCAGCTCTTCCACCTTCATGGTGGAGCCGGGGTCAAGGGCGCTGGTGGGTTCGTCCATCAGCAGCACTTCGGGCTGGACCGCCAGCGCACGGGCAATGCACAGCCGCTGCTGCTGGCCTCCGGAAAGGCCCAGCGCACTCTTTTTCAAGCGATCCTTCACCTCGTTCCAGAGCGCTGCGCCTTTCAGCGAGCGCTCCACCAGCTCGTCCAGCTCGGCTTTGTTCCGCACGCCGTGGAGCTTGGGGCCGTAGGTGATATTGTCGTAGATGCTCATGGGGAAGGGGTTGGCCTTCTGGAACACCATGCCCACGCGGCGGCGCAGCTCGGTGGGCTGCATCTCGCGGGCAAAGATGTCCTGCCCGCGCAGCCGCACGTCACCCTCGATCCGCACGCCGGGCACGAGGTCGTTCATCCGGTTCAGCGTCTTGAGGAAGGTGGACTTGCCGCAGCCGGACGGGCCGATCAGCGCGGTGATCTCCCGCTCGCCGACATCCAGCGAAATGTTTTTCAGAGCTTTGAAATCGCCGTACCATAGGTTTAAGTTTTGGGCGGTGATGATCGGAGCATTCTCCATAATAATCCTCTTATTGTTTTTGTTTCAGCTTATTCTTGGCCAGCCGGGCGGCAAGGTTGATGGCCAGCACCAGCACCAGCAGCACGGCACCGATGGCCCACGCGGAGTCGAAATCGCCGTCCTCAAAGGCCCGCAGATAGAGCAGGACGGAGAGGGTCGCGCCGTTGGAGGTGTAGGCTTTGGCCACGCTCTTGGCGATGACCTCGGCAGCACCGGCGGTGAAGAGCAGCGCGGCGCTCTCGCCCACGATACGGCCCACAGCCAAGATGCAGCCGGTCACGATGCCGTCGATGCTGCAGGGCAGCACGATGGTGCGGATGATGTGCCATTTGCCCGCGCCCAGCCCCAGTGCGCCTTCGCGGTAGCCCTGCGGCACCGTTTTCAGCGATTCCTGCGTGGTGCGGATGATGGTGGGCAGGTTCATGATGACCAGTGTCAGGCTGCCGGAGAGCAGACAGGTCTGGAAGCCCAGCGTCTGCGCGAAGACCAGCATACCCACCAAGCCGTAAATGATGCTGGGGATGCCCGCCAGCGTCTCGTTGGTGAACTCGATCACCGCGATCAGGCGGCGGTTGGAGGCGTATTCGGTCAGGTAGACCGCCGCCCCCACCCCCAGCGGCAGCACGATCAGCAGGGTGAGCAGGATGACGTACAGGGTGTTCAGGATGGCGGGCAGGATGCCGTCGGTGCCCTTCAGCACGCTGGCGGTGGTGGTCAGGAACTTCCAGCTGATGTGGGGGATGCCCCGCACCAGAACCATCCCGATAATGCCCGCCACCAGAACCATCACGAGGATGGCGGCGGCCCAGACGGCGGCGGTGAAGAAGCGGTTCCATGCCCGGCGGGCCGGGGAGAGATCAGCGTGCATCGCGGTCGCCTCCCTTCAGGATCACGTTCAGCACCACATTGATGCCCATGATGAAGACGAACAGGACCAGCGCGATGCTGAACAGCGCCTGTTTCTGCAAGCCGCTGGCGTAGCTCATTTCCTTGGCAATGGCCGTGGTCAGGAAGGTGACGCTGCGGAACAGGCTGTCCGGCATATTGGGGCTGTTGCCCGCCACCATCATGACGGCCATGGCCTCGCCGATGGCGCGGCCGATGCCCAGCACGATACCGGCAGCGATGCCGCTTTTTGCGGCGGGGACGCTGATCTTGAACCACGTTTCGGTGTCGGTGGCCCCCAGCGCGAGGCTGCCCTGCTCATACTCCGGCGGCACGGCGTTCAGGGCCGTTACCGACACGGAGACGATGCTGGGCAGGATCATGATGGCCAGCACGACGATGGCGCTCAACAGGCACGCGCCCGACGCCTTGCCGAAGGCCTTGGCCACGGCGGGCACCAGCACCTGCATACCCAGCAGGCCGAACACGACGCTGGGGATGCCGCTCAGCAGCTCAATGGCGGTGACCACCACGGTGCGCACGCGGGGCCCGGCTGCCTTTGAAAGGAAGACCGCCGTCAACAGCCCCACCGGCACACCGATGAGGGTGGCCCCCAGCGTGCCGTACACGCTGGAGAGGATGAAGGGCAGGATGCCGTACTTCGGGTCGGCGGCGGTGGAGGCCCACTCGGAGCCGAACAGGAAGCGGAACAGGCCGATCTTGCGGATGGCGGGCACGCCCGACGCGATCATGTACACCGAAATGAGGAGCACGCAGCCCACCGCCAGCATTCCGCACAGGAAGAACAGGAAGTTCATCACGGCCTCCAGCCATTCGGCGGGGGTGCGGGGCAGCTCGATCTTTTTCAGAAACGATTTGTTCTGTTTCATAGATTCAGGTCATCACTCATTCACAGGGACGGCACCGGCGGTACGGATGAGGTCGGCGGCGTCGGTGCTGGTGGCAAAGTCAAAGAAGGCCTGTGCCTGTTCGGACAGGGTGACGGACTTGTTGGTGACGAAGACGAAGGGGCGCTGGACCTCATAGCTGCCGTCCTTGACGGTCTCCTCGCTGCACTCCACGCCGCCGACAGTGACCATCTTCACGGTGTCGCCCACAGCGGAGAGGGAAGCGTAGCCGATGGCGAGGGGGTTGGCCTCCACCGCGCTGATGACGGCGCCGGTGGCGGTCAGCTCCTGCGCATACTTGCAGGAATCCTTCACGTCCACAATGCTCTCGAAGCCGTCGCGGGTGCCGGAACCGGCCTCACGGCCGATCAGAACGATCTCGCCGTCGTCGCCGCCCACATCGGCCCAGTTGGTGATCTCGCCGGTGAACATCTGCTTGAGCTTGTCCACGGTCAGGTCCTCGACCTTGCTGGCCTTGTTCACGATGATGGCGATGCCGTCCAGTGCGATGACGGTGCCGTCCACATCGTTCTTCTCCTCGTCCTTCAGGCCACGGGAGGACAGGCCGATGTCCAGCGTCTTATCGGTGGCACCGGTGATGCCGGCGCCGGAACCGGTGGGGTCATAGCTGACGGTGATGCCCGGCTCCACTTCCGCAAAGCCCTCGGTCAGGGCAGCGATGACGTTCTTCATGGAAGTGGAACCGCCGGTGGCCACATTGCCGGACAGGCTTCCGGAAGCCGCCGCAGAAGAAGCGGTGGATGCCACGGAAGAGGCAGCGGCGGAAGAAGCGGAACCACCGCAGGCGGTCAGGGCAGCGGCAGCAGCGGCTGCACCACAAACGGCAAGGAACGAACGACGCGTGATCTTTTTCATGATGTTTTCCTCCAAAATAACGCCGGGGCTTTTGCCCGGTCTCGATTTTCCTTTTTTGTGTTTTCCCTTGGAACGCCTTGATTATAGCGCCCCGCCATTCCGGCTGCGACCATGATGGAGCAAAATCGAAGTAAAATCTTTGTGCAAGTCGGCAAAGAAAAAACGCCGGAGCTGTGCAAACCGCACAACTCCGGCGTGAGAAAAACAATCCTTACTTCTTTTCGACAGCGGTTACCTTGCCGTCCTTGCCGATGCTGAAAACGCCCGTCTGGCCCGACAGCGTGACCGAGAACCGAATTGCCTCGCCCTTGTCGTAGGCGTCGTACTGCTCGCGCTTCTTGGTGGAGAAGCTGGGCTTATATACATGGGCCGAGTTGACTATGGGGAAATCGGCCCCGGCGACGGTGCCACTGGTGTTCAGCGTCAGGTCGGTATCGCCCAGCTTCATGGCAAACACATTCTTAAAGGATGCGCCCGCAAAACCTTTACCCGCGTAAGTAACGGAAACTTCCGGCACGATGTCCAGATAGACGTCATCGGTGCCGACCTTCTCGCGGCGCTCAATGGACGCTGCGGCCATCCGCACCTTGAACTCGCCCAGCGTGACCTCATAGGTCTTTTCTGCCTCGCCGCCGGTGCAGCCGGTCGTCAGCCCCGCCGCCGAAACAGCCAGCGCCGCGGCCGCAGCACTCTTCAGAAATACACGACGGGAAAATTTCAGTTCCATAAAATCGCTCTCCTAGGTTTTGGTTCTATTATTTCCGGGCAGAGGTAACGCTTCCGTCTGCATTCCGGTTCATCACAAAGGTGGAACTCTTGCCTTTCAGCTTGAAGGTGAACTCCAAGCTGCTCCAGTTTTTGTTGACATGGGCTTCGCCCACGGGCTGGAAACAGATATAACCCGCTTCTGCCTTATTCAGATCCTTGCCCGGCCCATAGGTCTTGGTGCCGTTTGCATCGAACAGCGGGGTGTACTTGCCCAAACCGCTCACATTTGCTGCCTTTTTCGGGTCCAGAACGACCTTTGCCTTGTGGCCGTCGATCGTTGCGCTGGTGATGTCGCTTGCCTTGAAGGTGACCGTCTCATTGGTCAGATTCTTGACTTGGAATTCGACAGCCAGCAGCACCAGCTCTTCCCCATACGACCACGGCTGGTACTGATTGCTCAGGGCATACATAAAAGAGCCTGCGCTGTCTGCCGCATGGCCCTTCTGGTCACCGTACTGCTGGAAGAACGAGCCGACCGCATTATCGACCGCATCGCAGCCGCTCAGTGCACCCGCTGCACCCACAGCCAGCGCCATCGCGCCGGTGATCTTCAAGAACGAACGCCGAGTCATCATTTCCATTGTTTTTTCCTCCTGTTGATTCGTGCCCCAGCGGGCACTCCGCAAATGATTTCTCTGTCAAGAATACCCATATTCTTCCGTTCTGTCAAGCCTCTTTTTTTCAGTAAAAACCGCCCGTCCGTACACAGCGTACAGGCGGGCGGCGGGGGATTTAGGATTTCGGGGTCAGAACTGCGCCATAGACCCATCGGGGCGGTAGAAGGTGACGTACTTTCTCCACTGGGGTTCTCCCATGGTGCGGCGGTAGCAGTCCACGAGGCCCTGCACGGTGGTTTCGGCGTCCGGAGTGCGGGAGCCGCAGGGCAGCACCAGCACCCGGAACCATGCGTCGAAGAGGTGTTCGGTCCAGCCGACGTCCTGTGCGCCGCAGCGGGCGTAGAAGCCCAAGCGGCGGACGGCCATGGCTTCGTCCTCAGCCTTTTCAGGGCACTCAGCCTCAATGAGGATGGCGGACGCGCCATTTTCGTGGCTGGGCAGCTCGGCCAGCAGGGCCGCGCCGAGCCCTGCCGCCCGGTATTGGGGCAGAACGGCGAAATAGTCCAACTGGCTCATGGCACAGCCCACGGGCTGCACCATCAACAGATACGCCGCCAGCGCCTCGCCGTCAAAAACGCCCCATGTGTGGGCAGTCCCGGCGGCTTCGCTCGTCAGGATCATGCTCAGCGGCTTCCGCTCGCTCTGGGGAAAATCCCGGCACATCTCGTCGAGGTACACGCGGGTCAGTTCGTCAGCGGTCAGCAGCCGCCATGTCAGGGTCACGGGGTTCATAGGATGCGGGTTCCTTTCTGGATGACAGCCTTGATGTTGAGCGCTTCGTCAGCCAGAATCACGTTGCCGTACCGTCCGGCGCTCAGGCTGCCATAGTCGTTGTCGATGCCAATGCTCTTGGCGGGGTTTTCGCTGGCGGCGCGGACAGCGCTTTCCAGCGGGACGCCCATTTCCAGCACGGCGCGCTTCATGCAGTCGTACAGGCAGGTGGCGCTTCCGGCGATGGTGCCGGGCTGTTCGGTCAGGGTGGCACGGGGGCCGCAGACGGTGACCGCCTGTCCGCCCAAGCTGTACTGGCCGTCGGGCAGACCACAGGCCATCATGCTGTCGGCGATCAGGATCACGTGGTCATCGCCGAAGGTGTTGAAGGTGAAGCGGACCATGGCCGGGTGGATGTGGACGTGATCGGTGATAAGCTCCACTTCCGCGCCCCGCTCCAGCGCCGCAATGATGGGGCCGGGCTCCCGGTGGGTGATGCCGGGCATGGCGTTGTACAGGTGGGTCATGTGGGTGGCACCGGCGTCAAAGGCCGCAAGGGCGGTATCGTAGCTGGTGCAGGTGTGGGCGATGGAGATGCGCACTTCCTCGTGGCACTCCTTGATGAAGTCCAGCGCGCCCGGCTCCTCCGGGGCAACATCCACCAGCTTGATCAGGCCGCCCGACCGCTCCTGCAAGCGGCGGAACATCCCCACATCGGCGGGGTGGAGGTACTCCGGGTTCTGGGCGCCCACCTTCTTCGGGCTGATGAAGGGGCCTTCCATGTTGATGCCCACAAGGTCCGCGCCCTTGCCGTTTTTGTGGGCGGCGGCGGCATCCATGACGTTGTTCAGGATCTCTTCCGAGAAGGTCATGGTCGCGGGGCAGATGGCCAGCACGCCTTTGCTGGCCTCGAAGTCAGCGAGGGTCTGGATGGCTTCTTCGCTGCCATCGCAGAAGTCCTTGCCCATAGCCCCGTGGAAGTGGATATCCACCAGACCCGGCAGGGCATAGGCCCCGGCCGCGTCCACGACTTCCTCGCCCTCTTCGGGCTGGGCGAACGGCACGATGCGGCCATCGCGGATGAAGAGGTCCCCCTCCTCAAAGGTGTGGCGGGGGGTATAGATTTTTGCGTTCTTGATGATCATATGCTCGTTCCTCTAAGAAACAACTCCCTCAGTCACGGCTTTGCCGTGCCAGCTCCCTCGGTGAGGGAGCCTTGACGCAGCGGGCAGCTGTGAAGCCTCCCTCCGGGAGGGAGGTGGCGCGACAGCGCCGGAAGGAGTTTCATTACAACAGGCTCAGTGCCTCTTCATCGGCGACCAGAATGCAGTCGGGGTGCATCTGGAGGATGGAACCCGGACACTCCGGGGTGACGGGGCCGGACACAACGGCCTTGACGGCCTTGGCTTTGGCCAGACCGTTGGCCACCACCAGCACCTTGCGGGCCTGCATGATGGTCTTGATGCCCATGGTGTAGGCCTGTTTGGGCACAAGGTCCTCGTTGCCGTCAAAGAAGCGCTTGTTGGCCTCGATGGTGGCAGGGGTCAGGTCAACGCAGTGGGTCTCCAGCTCAAAGGCTTCGCCCGGCTCGTTGAAGCCGATGTGGCCGTTGGGGCCAAGGCCCAGCAGCTGCAGGTCGATGCCGCCGACGCTGTGGATGATCTCGTTGTACTTGGCGCAGGCGTCTGCCGCATCGGGGTTGGTGCCGTCGGGCAGGTGGATGGCTTCGGGGCGGATGTTCACATGGTCGAACAAGTTCTTGTGCATAAAGCTCCAGTAGCTTTCCGGATGCTCCTTGGGCAGCCCGCGGTACTCGTCGAGGTTGACGGTGGTGACTTCGGAGAAGTCGATGTCGCCCTTGTTGTACCACTCCACCAGCTGTGCATACGCGCCCACCGGGGTGCCGCCGGTCGCCAGACCCAGCACGCAGTTGGGCTTCATAATGACCTGCGCGGAGATGATGTTGGCAGCCTTGCGGGACATATCCTTATAATCCTTTGCACGAATGATCTTCATAATCGGAACCTCCTGATTTTTTCATTGACCCTAGTATAACACGCTTTCGGTTTCCAGAAAACGCTTTTGTGTGAACAAAAAAGAGGGCCGCCGGGGATGGGCGTAAACGCCCGCCCTCAGCGGCCCATGGGAACAGATGCGGAATCAACCAGACTTCCGCAGATTGCAATTCAGAAATGCACTTACAGCATCTTCTTCAGCTCGTCGTACACGAACTGGACCTTGGTGCCGATGATGACCTGACAGGTGTTCTTGTCGGGGCGGATGACGCCGGCAGCGCCAGCAGCCTTGACAGCCTTTTCATCGACCTGCGTGTAGTCCTTGATGGTGAAGCGCAGACGGGTAGCGCAGTAGTCCACGCTGGAGACGTTTGCCTTGCCGCCGATGGCCTTCAGCACACCAGAAGCAACTTCGGTGTAGTTGTTGTTGGCCAGCGTCACCTTCTTCTCGGCCTCTTCGGCGTCCTCGTCCTCACGGCCGGGGGTCTTCAGGTCGAACTTGGTGATGGCGAAGTAGAACACGAAGTAGAACACGAGGAAAGCAGCGATGCCCAGAGGAATGATCATCCAAGTCTTAGCAGCTGCGGGCAGGGAAGCGGAGAACACGAGGTCGGTGGCACCGGCAGAGAAGCAGAAGCCAGCACGGAAGCCGGAGTAGTAGGTGATGACGGTGAAGATGCCGTACAGAGCAGAGTAGACAACGTACAGCGGGAAGCACAGGAACATGAAGCCGAACTCGAACGGCTCGGTGACGCCGCAGACGAAAGCGCAGATGGCAGCGGACAGGACCAGACCGATGGCAGCCTTCTTGTTCTTAGCGGTGCGGACCATGGCCAGCGCAGCACCGGCGATACCGAACATCATGCAGGGGAAGAAGCCGGACATGTACATGCCGAGGCTCCAGCCCACATCCGCAGAGGTCTCGCCAGCCCAGAAGTGGGACAGGTCGCCCAGACCGATGGTGTCGAACCAGAACACGTTGTTCAGAGCGTGATGCAGGCCGGTGGGGATCAGCAGACGGTTCAGGAACGCGTAGATACCAGCGCCGATGCCGTCCATGCTTACGATGGCCTCGCCCAGAGCGACCAGTGCACCGAAGATCAGAGGCCAGACGAACAGCAGGACAACGGAAACCACGATGGAGATCAGGCCGGTGGCAATTGCGACGAAGCGCTTGCCGGAGAAGAATGCCAGCCAGTCAGGCATCTGGGTGTTCTTGAACTTGTTGTAGCAGGTCGCGCCCACCACAGCGGCCAGAATGCCGATGAACGAGTTGCCAGCGACCTTCTGGAAAGCGATGTAGGTAGCGGTGCCCTCTTCGAGGGTGCGGACTGCACCGACGACGGCGGGGCTCAGCAGCTGCTGCATCATCAGGAAGCTGACGAGGCCAGCCAGACCAGCGGTACCGTCGTGGTCATCCGCCAGACCGACTGCTGCACCAATTGCAAACAGCCATGCCATGTTGTCGATCAGAGCGCCGCCTGCCTTGACCAGCAGGAAGCCAACGGTATAAGCTGCGCCGGAAGTTGCTGCACCGGGCACACCCATGACGCCCGGAGCAAAGGCATAGCCAAGACCCATCAGGATGCCGCAGATCGGCAGGACCGCGACGGGAAGCATCAGTGCCTTGCCCAGTTTCTGGAGATACTTCATCATAAGACACATTCCTCCTTAAAGAATGTTGTTGTTATGGCGGTCTCTGGTTGCAGACCGTCCATAATTGCGTAACAATATCTTAACACATGTTAAGAAAAAAGGAAAGGGGGGTTCCGCTCTTTTCTCCACAATTGATACAAAAATCCTTGATTTTGCATTTTTTAGTCAAAAGTTTTTGGGGTTTTTGATAGGATACAAGTTTTTGTTCTGAAAAGAATTTTCTTATTTGTGAATTTTCTATGTTCTGCCGCCTCTGCCGCGCACTTCTTGCGCCGTGGCGGCGTCTATGTTACTATATAGGTATTCCCGAACCGTGTACAACATCCCGAAGGAGGTTTTATCAATGGAATGGACTGATATCCGCCTGACCGTGGCCAAGGCCGACGCCGACAACGCCGAAGCCGTCGCCACCATGATTGCCGAAGGCGGCATCTATATCGAAGACTACAGCGACATCGAACAGCAGGTGGCCGAGATCGCGCATGTGGACCTCATCGAGCAGGAACTGCTGGACAAGCCCCGCGATCAGGTCATCATCCACCTGTATCTGGAGCCGGGCGCTTCCCCCGTGGAGACGCTGGCCCTCATCGCGGCCCGGATGGAGGCGGCGGGCATCGCCTACACCGTCGAGACCGAAGGCGTGGAACAGGAGGACTGGCAGAACGGCTGGCGCAAGTATTATCACCCGATGGAGATCGGCCAGCGCCTTGCCGTGGTGCCCTCTTGGCAGGAGTACGACACCGACCGCGTCAAGCTCATCCTCGACCCCGGCCTCGCCTTTGGCACCGGCGGCCACGAGACCACCAGCCTCTGCTTGGAGGCGCTGGACGAGCGGGTCAAGGGCGGCGAACGAGTGCTGGACATCGGCACCGGCTCCGGCATCCTTGCCATCGCAGCTCTCAAGCTGGGCGCTGCCTCCGCCGAGGGCGTGGACATCGACCCCGTGGCCGTCCGCACCGCTGGGGAGAACGCCGCCCTGAACGGCACAGCCGACAAGCTGACCGTCCTTGTGGGCGATTTGTCCGACAAAGCCAGCGGCACCTACGACATCATCACCGCCAACATCGTTGCCAACGCCATCCTGTCGCTGGCCCCCGCCGTGCCCGGCCTGATGGCCGAGGATGCCGTCTTCATCGCCAGCGGCATCATCGACAGCCGGAAGGATGAGGTCATCGCCGGGCTGGAAAAAGCCGGGCTTACTGTACAGGAAGTTAAGGAAAAGCGCGGCTGGGAGTGCATTGTCTGCAAAAAATGCAAGTAAGGCCAGAAAGCCCTCTCCGTCTCGCTGACGCTCGCCAGCTCCCCCGGAAGGGGAGCTTCAGTTGAAAAGGATTAGAAAATGCCGCACCGTTATTTTACTACCGAGATCGCCGACGGCACCGCAACGCTGCGGGGTGCCGACGCCCATCATCTCGCCCGCGTGATGCGGGGCAAGCTGGGCGATACCGTCATCCTCTGCGACGGCAACGCCGTGGAGTACACCGCTACCATCACCGGCTTCGGCCCGGAGACGGTGGAGTTCAGCGTGGAGCCGGGCTACCCCAGCGCCGCCGAACCCAGCGTAGAAGTCACCCTTTTTGTGGGCTATCCCAAGCAGGACAAGCTGGAGCAGGTCATCCGCCACGGCGTCGAGCTGGGCTGCGCCCATTTTGTCCCCTTCTTCAGCCGCTACTGCGTGGCAGCCCCCAAGAAAGAGGAGCAGAAAAACGAGCGCTACAACCGCATCGCCTTTGAAGCCGCCAAGCAGTGCGGCCGGGGCGTTTTGCCGGATGTGGCCCTCCCGCTGCCCAACTTCGGCGCGCTCTGCCGCAGTCTGGAAGGGTACGACCTCGTGCTCTTCTGCTACGAGTGCGGCGGTGCTCCCCTCCGGGAGCTGCTGGCAGACCCCCAGCCCGCCGACGGCCAGAAGCGGAAGATCGCCGTCATCACCGGCGCAGAGGGCGGTTTTGCCGCCGAGGAGGCCGAGATGGCCGCCAAAGCCGGTGCCAAGACCGTCGGCCTCGGCCCCCGCATTCTCCGCTGTGAGACGGCCCCGCTGGCCGTCCTCTCCGCCGTCATGACCCTGACGGGCAATCTGGAATAACGCTCTTTCAAACAAAAAGGGGCTGCTGCACGTTCGGCTAAAACGATGTGCAGCAGCCCCTTTTTATGCTTCAGTAGTACATATTCTTTCTGTCAATCCCGGCTGTCTGCTTCCAGCAGTGCGCGCTTCACGCCGATGAGGCTCTGGGGGCTCATGGAGAAGCTGCGGAGGCCGAGTTTCAGGTACTGGATCGTATTGGCCGGGTTGCCGACGGCCATGCCGCAGATGGTCACGGGGATCTGCCCCGCGTCGGCGGCTTCCATGACCATGGCGATGAGCTTTTTCATCGCATGGCTGGCGGGGCGGTAGTAGCGCTCCGCAATGGAGAGGTCCCGGTCAACGGCGTGGGTGTACTGGGTCAGGTCGTTGGTCTCGATGACGAAGAAATCGCACCCGCGAGCTACGAATTCTTCCGCCGTCAGGCAGGCTGAGGGCACGCTGAACATGACGCCGAAGGGGGTCTTCTCGTTGAACCGCTCGCCCCGCTCCCGCAATTGCTGGCGGCAGTGCTCCACCCGCTTCATGGCTTCGTCCCAATCTTCAAGGTTGGTCACCATCGGGAACATGATCCGCAGCGGGCCGTCCGCCGCCGCGCGGAGCAGCGCACAGATCTGGGTCTCGAACTGGTGGGGGCGGCGCAGACTGCTGCGGATGCCGCGCAGCCCCAGCTTGGAGGATTCCGGCCCTTGATGCGCATCGGCCATGGTGCGGTCTGCGCCAAAGTCGAAGGTGCGGACCGTGACGACGCCGCCCTTTGCCGCAGCAAGGCAGGAGTGATAGAACACATACTGCTCCTGCTCGTCCACCGGGCGGCCCGGCAGCATCATGTAGCCGCTGCGCAGCAGACCCACGCCGCTGGCACCGGTTTGGAGGGCCGTTTCGATGTCCTCCTGCCCGAAGCAGTTGGCCAGCAACTCAAAGGCCTCGCCGTCCTTGGTGCGGTTCGGCAGGGCACAGATGCGGTTCATTTCCTCGTTTTCCCATTGTTTTTCGCAGATGTGGGCCATGGCCTGTTGGCGGGTGACGGCATCCGGGTCAAGGATGCACTCGCCGTTGTCGGCGTCGAGGACGACGATGCGGCCGTCGCAGTCGTCCAGAAAATCGCTGCCCACCTGCACGATGCAGGGGATGTGCATGGCCCGCGCGATGATGGCGGCGTGGCTCTGCTTGTTGCCCTCGGACGTGATGATGCCCAAGATCATCCCCGCCGGGACGCTGAACAGGTCGCTGGGCATCAGCATCTCCGCCGCGAGGATCACCGGATGATCCAGCGCCAGCCAGACGCGGGGCCGGTTGGCAAGGATATTCACCACCCGGCTGGCCGCGTCGAGGATATCCACGCTGCGCAGCTGCATATAGGCGTTGTCCTCCATGTGGGCCAGCTGGTCGGCATAGCGGTGGCCCACGCGGTCCATGGCTTCGGCGGCACCGATGCCCGCCTTGATCTGGAAGCGGACCTCATTCATGAAGCCCTCGTCCTCCAGCATCATGCTCTGGAACAGAAAGATGGCCTGTTCGGTAGGGCCGCTGCGCTCCGCCATGGAGTCCAGTTCGGTCTGGGCCGTTTTCACGGCGTTGTCCAGCAGCCGCTGCTCCCGCTCCGGGCTGAAAGGGCCGGGGCGGAAGATCTCCGTCCGGCGCTCCACCCGGCTTACCTGCCCCAGCACGAGGCCGGGAGAAGCGGAATGTCCCTGATAGACTTTCATGGTTCCACTCCCTCCTCCACCGGCGCGGTCAGGGTGCGGTAGACCAGCGCCTGTAAGAATGTATTGGGCAGCAGCGCCGCCCACGCGGCCTGTGCCGCATTGCCGCTGCCGTCAAACAGGGGCGCAAAACTCTCGATGCGGCTGCGGTCGCATTGTTCCAGAAAGGCTCTGCCGAGCTGCTCCACCGTGTAGTAATGGGCGGGGTCCACCCCCACGTCCTCGGCGGCAGCTTCCAGCGGGGCGGTCTCGGCATCTTTCATGTTGGCCAGCCGGAGGGCGAGGTCTGCCGTCAGAGTGACCGGGTACTTCGCCTTGACGGCCTTCTGCACCGCGTCGAAACGTTTCCGGAACGCAGCTGCGTCCGCGTCGGAAGCGCCGCTCTTCGCGATGGCGTAGGCACAGCCTCGCAGCCGCCCGAAGGCCCGAAGGGTGTCGTAATAGCCCAGCTCGATGTTTCGCTTGGCGGTGTCGGGGTCAAAGTGGAGGATATCGCCCAGCTCCCAGTAGCTGCGCACCATGGTGGTGGGCAGACCGGTGCGGTTGGGCAGGGTGATGCCCACTCCCTCCAAATCCACACAGACCAGCTCCTCCGCGCCCATTTTTTGTGCCAGCGCGGTGGGCATGTTGTCCCGGTAGCCGCCGTCGAGGAACTGCACCCCATCGATCTGCTTGGCCCGCAGCGCGGGAAAACAGGCCGCCGAGGCCAGCAGGTAGTCCTTCACTTTCCCTTGCGGGATCTCTTCCAGCGGCAGCTCGCGGGGTTTCAGGCCCCGCTTTTCCACGGTGACGAGGCCGAACCGGATGGGCGACGCGCGGAGGGCGTCTTCGTCCAACACCCGCTCCACGATCTCTTCCAGCGGGGTGACGTCCATGCCGCCCTCCCGCACGATGTCCCGCAGGAACTGATGCAGCTCCGTCAGATTCGTTTCTTCCGGCAGCTCCATCACGTCCTGACTGCGGATGCTCGTCCACATATCCCGCGCCGTCTCGTACAGGTCCAGCGCGAACATTGCGCCGTTCAGGCTGCCGACACTGGTGCCGGTGATGATCTGCGGGTGCCAGCCCAGTTCTGTCAATGCCCGCCAGACGCCCACCTGATAGCTGCCGCGGGCTCCGCCGCCGGCCAGCACCAGCGCCTTTTTGGGGGTCTCGTTCTGCGCCATCCCAACCGCCTCCTTTGTGCTCCGAATCAAATCTGCACAAAGTATAACATATTTTCGGGAAAATTTCTCTCTGTTTTTGGAACAAAAAGCGTGGTATAATTTAGTAAAATCTGACTGTGAGGATGGCAACATGAACTGCAAGCAATGGATCTTTGATATGGACGGCACCCTGACCGACAGCATGACCGCCGTGTGGGAGAACGCCCCGCTGGCGCTGCTGCGCCGGTATGGCCGCGAGCCGAAGGCCGACCTGCGCACCACCCTGCTGAGCATGGGGATGGCCGACGGCGCGCAGTACCTCATCCGGGAGTATGCGCTGCCCCTAAAGCCGGAGGATTACTTCGGCGTGATGCGGTCGGTCATTGCGGAGCTGTACGAGAGCGTAGAGCTCAAGCCCGGCGTGCGGGAGCTGCTGGCCCAGCTCAAGGCCGAAGGAGCCCGGATGTGCATCTGCTCAAACACATGGAGCGACCAGTGCAAGGCCGTGCTCACCCGGCTGGGACTGGACGATCATTTTGAGTTCTACGTCGAGGCGCAGGGCCCGCTCCACAAGAGCCGCCCGGACGTCTTCTTCGAGGCGTTCCACCGCCTTGGGGGCACCGACCCCCGTACCTGCGCCGTCTGCGAGGATTCCCTCTACGCCGCCCGCACCGCCCACGACGCGGGCTTCTACGTCATCGGCATCGCCGACGCCGCCAGCGCCGCCGATGAGCCCGCCCTCCGCCAAGTCAGCGACCAGTTCCTGCAGGAGTGGGGGGAGCTGAAATTATAAGGGCATTTCAAAACCCTTGACAAAACGTCCAAAAACAGGCCCCGCCATGCAGCATTTCAAACTGTACGGCAGGGCCTGTTCTGTTTCCTTCTACCGTTCCAGAAACTTCCGGAACGCGGTCCTTACGGCGGCCTCACGGCTGCGGGGGATGGGCACGCGGGCGCCGCTGCGCATCCACAGTTCACCGGCGGAGAGCTGGGACGCGGCGGCGAGGTTCACCACATAGGAACGGTGGGGCTGCAAAAAGCGTTCGTCGGCCAGCAGAGGCTTTGCCACCTCGGAAAAGGGCACCCGCAGCGAAAGGGAAGCCACGTCCTCGCCGCTGGCAAGGTGGAAGTGGACGATGTGGTGGGTGCACTCCAGATATTCGATGTCCGCGAAGGGCAGGGCCCGCAGCCCCGCCGCCGTCGTGACCGGGATGACCGGGCCATATTCCGGCTCGGTGGCGCGGTCAAGCAGGGCGGTGAGCTGTTCGGGCCGGAAGGAAATTTGCAGATACTGCATCGCGTCCACCCGGAACGCCTCGTAAGCGTAGGCCGGGGTGCGGGCGAAGAAGGCCAGCGGAGCGCGCACCCCGTGCTGGCGCAGCTGGGCCGCCGCCTGTAAGCCCTCCGCCGGGCCGGAAGCCGTCAGCTCGATGAGATACAGCTCGTACCGGGTGCCGCCGGCTTCCTGACGCAGCAAGTCGGCAGCGCTTTCCAACTGCTCCACGATGCACGCATCGGCGCGGCGGGCATAATATTCAAGGCAGTGCCGCTGCACCCGCCCCCGCAGCACCGGGTCCGGGCTGCAAATCGCGATATGAAAGATCATTTTCCAAGCCCTCCTTCGGCGAGCGGCCCCCGGCGCTTGCATTTTGCGCTGCGGGGGAGTATAGTTACAATAAAAACGATGAAAGGAGACTCCTCTATGAATCAGCCTCTCGTCAGCATCATTCTGCCCGTTTACAATGCCCAGAACCATCTGGCCCGGTGCGTGGGGAGCATCTGCGCCCAGACCTACCGGAACATCGAGATCATCATCCTGAACGACGGCTCCAAGGATCAGAGCCTTCCCGTCTGCGAGGAGTTCCGCCAAAAGGATCCCCGCATCCTGCTGGTGGACAAGGCCAATTCCGGCGTATCGGACACCCGCAACCTCGGCCTGAAGCTTGCTTCCGGCAAATACGTAGAGTTCGTGGACAGCGACGATTACCTTGACCCGGACTTCACCGAGCGCCTTGTGGCCGCTGCCGAGGAGAACGAAGCCGATTTCGTCATCGCCCCCTACAAGATGGTCATCCCGGCAGGAGCCTCCAAGCCGGAACAGGTGCTGGATAAGATCCAAGACGAGCTGGGCGTCATGAGCGTTGCCCGCCCGCCGGAAGTGCGGGAGTATGGCTTCCTGCCCGCCGGGGTCTACGACAAGGACACCTTTGCCCTCCGCCTGATGGACAAGCCCGCCTCCTATTTTTACAGCGTGCTTTGGAACAAGCTCTACCGCCGCGATATCCTGACCGGCAACGACATCCAGTTCGTCAGCGAGATGCGCTGGGCCGAGGACCTCGTGTTCAACCTGCGGTACATCCAGTACGCCGAGCGGTTCGTCGCCATCGACAAACCCGGTTATTACTACGTCCAGAACCCCCAGAGCATCTGCCACACCCAGATCAACGCAGCCACCATCGTGCAGAACAAATTACAAGTGTTCCGCTACTACAAAGACCTCTACACCCGCCTTGGGATATACGAGGAGGTGCGGCCCCAGCTCTACAAGTTCCTTGTGGACATCGCCGAGAGCACCTACCCCTCCGGCCCCTTCAAAAAGGCCATCGACGAAGCAAAGGCTTACTGGAAAGAACATCAATCGGAGAAATAAGAAATAGAAAAAGAGGCTGTTGCACAACTCCTTCCGTCATCGCTGACGCGATGCCACCTGTCCTCCCTTTGTCGCTTACGCGACATCTCCCTCCGGCCGGAGGGAGTCTTTCTCTAAGAGGGAGGCTTTCACAGCTTGCCGTTACGCCAAGGCTCCCTCCGAGAGGGAGCTGGCACGGCAAAGCCGTGACTGAGGGAGTTCTTTGCAACAGCCTCATTTTTGTTAGAAGTTCAATCAGTCCCCAATGGCTGCGCACTTCTTGGCCAGCCAATCGCGCTCTTCCTCGGTCAAGCGGGGGGCGAGCTTGGTGAAGACCTCCCGATGGTAGGCGTTCAGCCATGCGATCTCGTCCTTGTTCAGCACGCCGGGCACCACGGGCGAGGTGGCGATGGGCACGAAGGTCAGCGGACGGAAGGCGAGGAAGGTGCCGTACTGGTTGTCGGCCTTATGGTAGCACTCCAGCTCGTTCTCAATGCGGATACCGACCACACCGCTTTCATAGACGCCCGGCTCGTCGGTGATGACCATGCCCGGCTGGAAGACGGTGGTGTTGCGGCCGTTCAGCGCGTGGGGGCCCTCATGGACATTGCCCACAAAGCTGACACTGTGGCCGGTGCCGCAGCGGTAGTTGATCAGGTGCTGCCACAGCGGCTCGCGGGCGATGGTGTCCAGCATGTGACCATCGCAGTAGTTCAGCCAGACGGCCTTTGCGATGTCGATGTGGCACTGCAAAGTCCAAGTATAAAACAGCTTTTCGTCCTCGGTCAGCTCGCCCAGCGGGTAGGTGCGGGTGATGTCGGTGGTGCCGTCCATGTAGGTAGCACCGCTGTCCACCAGCAAAAAGCCCTTCTTTTCCAGCTTGGCGTGGTCGGCCTCGGTGGCGTGGTAGTGCATCATGGCCGCATTGCCGCCGTAGGCTGCAATGGTGCCGAAGCTCTCCACGATGAACTTGTCCTGTGCGGAGCGGTACTTGTGGAGGATCTCGTCCACGGTCAGCTCCGTCAGCTCTTCACCGGCGGCAAGGCGCTCTTCCAGCTCTTTCTGGAACCGCACCATGGCCACGGCATCCCGCAGATGGGTCTCGCGGTTATGGGCCAGTTCCGTCTCGTTCTTGACGCCCTTCATCGGCAGCAGGGGATCGGCCTCATCCTTGACGGTCAGGGCCGCATTGTTGCTCAAGGTCTCGTAGACGGCGTAGTTGACGGAAGCCGGGTCGGCCAGCACGGTCTGCGGCTCAGTCTCGGCGGCGAGGAAGCCCAGCACATCGTCGTATTCGGCGATCTCGACGCCGTTCTCCTTCAGCTCAGCCGCAGCCTCTGCGCCCAGACGCTTGGTGTTGATAAAGAGGACAGCGCGATCCTCCGTGACGTAGCAGTAGGCCATGGCATACGGGGTGCACTGGATGTCCATGGCGCGCAGGTTCAGCAGCCATGCCAGATTGTCCAGCTTGCCCACCAGCTGTGCGGTGCAGCCCAGCTCCTTGAGCTTTGCGCGGAGCTGGCCCAGCTTCTCGGCGGGGGAGAACCCTGCGTACTCCTTGCTCAGGATCCAAGCGGGAGTCTCCGGCAGGGCGGGGCGGCCCTCGGTCCAGAGCTCATCTTCCAGATTCAGGGTCTTGATGGTGCCGTGCTTGGCGTCCAGCGCCTTTTGGACGCTGCGTACCAGATGGCAGGAAGCGGTCAGACCGCACAGGCCCAGCACCCCGCCTTCGGGCAGAGCATCGGCGCAGTACTGCTCCACGGTGGGCACACCCGGCTCACCCATCCGCTCCAGCTCGATCTCGGTGCCCGCGATCTCCTTTTCCGCCTGCACGAAATAGCGGCCGTCGGCCCAGATGGCGCTCTTGTCCTTCGTAACGACGAAGTTGGAGTTCTCGCCATGGAAGCCAGAGAAATAGGTCAAGGAGGTATAGTGGTCGGGCAGGTACTCGCTGGAATGCGGGTCGCCCACCGGAATGAGATAAAGGTCAACGCCGTTGGCGGCCATGGCGGCCCGCAGGGCAGCCAGACGCTCAGGAACCGTGTTCATGCTCATAATAAAAAGCCTTCTTTCTTACATCTGCCGGAAAAACGTCCGGCGGCGGTGATTTGCCGCTTCTTATTGTATCATTCCGGCGCGCGGATTGCAATTGCTGCGCGGTTTTTCTCAGTTGCTGCTGGCGGCCGGCAGTTCCGGCGGGGTGGTGCCGTCGCTTTGGGGCGGCTGGCCCTGCGGCATCTGCCCGTCCGAAGGTGCCCCGTCCGGCGGCGTCATGCCGTCAGGGCTGGGCTGGAGTAGAAGAGGAAGGCCGCGTCGCAGAGGGCGGTGCTGTCCAGCACGCTCTTGCCGCTTTCGTCCGCAATGGAGAACGCCGCGCCCCCGGCGAGGGAAAGGCTGCTGTCCCGCCCGCCGCCGAAGATAACGTAGGGCTGAGACGCGCTGATGGAAAAGCCCATGCCCGCGCTGCCGCCTGCGGCCAGCACCGTGCCGCCCGAAATCGTGATGCGCCCATCGGCATCCAGCGGCTGATTGTCGGCGGCGTTGGCGGTCCAGACCGAGATGTCGCCGCCCGTGATGGTCAGGGTGCCGTTGGAGTCAAAGCCGTCGCCCTCGGAGGAATAGGCTTTGATGGTGCCGCCGGAGATGTTTATCTCGAAGGCATAGTCGCCAAGGTCGGAGTTGGCGGCGTTCAGGCAGTCGTCGGTGGAGGTGATGTCCATATTGCCGGAGTATATGTTCAGGACGGCCCCCTCCAAGCCCTCGCAGCAGGTGGAAACGGTGATGGCGGGGCCGGTGGTGCCCTCCGCACCGATGTTCAGTTCCATGTCGCAGTGGATGGCATCTTCCCCCGCCGCGATGGTCAGGTTTCCGCTTTCCACCTTGAGCCGTTGCTCCGCGTTGATGGCATCGTTCACCAGCGCCTCGATGTTCAGCGTCAGCTCCCGGATGGTCAGGCTGGCGTCCCGGTCGTCCAGCGCGGTGCCGGATTTGATGCCGTTCTTGCCCAGTGCGTTCACGGTCAGCGCACCGCCGCCGCAGAGGACGACCTGCGAGCCGTCCTTGCACTTGACCACTGCCTTTTCGGCGTTCTCGTTGTCGGCGGCATTGTCCGGGTCGTTGGCCTCACTGTCGGTCAGGGTATTTTCCGTCCCATCCACCACCGCGATGGTCACCCCGGTGGATTCGCCGCAGACGATGGGGGCGGTGTCGGCGCTGGTCAGGGTCAGGCCGTCCAGCAGCAGCACGACGTCCTCCGTCTGGGCTTCCACCTTCACCGAGCCATCCGCACAGTTGCCGGACAGGGCATAGACGCCCGCGCCGCTCACCGAGAGAGCGGTTTCCTCCACGGCAAGGCCCGCCGCGTCCTCCGGGCTGACCGTGATGCCGCCGTCCGAGAATTCCACCGTCACCACTTCATCCGGCGTGTAGGCGAGGCTCCCCGCCGCAAGGCGGTCCGATTTTGCCTTCCCCGTGCCGCCGCACGCCGCCAGACTGCTCGAAAGGGTCAGCGCGCCAAGCGCCTGCAAAAAGCTTCGCCGGGAAATTTTCGTGCTCTCTGTCAAACAGGTCTTCATAACCAAGCCTCCCTCAAAAATGCAACGCGATTTAAGTGTGCTCATTCTACACCGCAACTATGGAAACTTCGCGGGAAAGCTGTGAAAAAGCAGGAGCATTTTCGTGAAAATGGGGTGAAATCAGGTCCTTCCAGAACGCCAAAATGCCCGCCGGGTTCGTCCCGGCGGGCATTTTAATTATGGAGAAACAAGAGAAAAAGCCCCGCCATCCGGCGGGGCTTTCGGCGGGCTCAATCGTCCGTTTTCTGCTCCATATCCAGCTCCGGCATCAGCTCGTCGCTGATGACCGTCAGCATCTGCTCCAGCTTGTCCACATCCTCGGCGGGGAAGCGGTCCCGCACGCGCTCCACCACAGTGTGCAGGTAAGAGTAGCTGATGTTGTAATATTCGATATACTTCTTGGTCGGGCGGAGGTGGTATTCGCGCCGATCCTTGGTGGACTGGATCTTCTCCACATAGCCCTTCCGAACCAGACTGCCGATCTTATACGCCGCGTTCGGGGTGGAGATCTGCATCATGCGGGAGAACTCCGCGATAGTCGGCTCGCCCATCGCCATGATTCCCTCCATGCAGAAGGACTCTACCGTGGTCAGCGTGGCCTCGCGGGTGGCGAAGCGCTGAAACACGTTCTGGTAGAAGTGCAGCTTAAATTTAGTATAGACGTCATTGAATGCTTTTTCCAGCATGGTGCGGCTCCCTTCGATTCCCTCAATTTCTTTTAGTATATCATATTTTTGCCCGAACGCAAGCGAAAAAGTGCCCGCCGCGCAAAAAGGCCGCACAGTTTTTTGCGCTGTGCGGCCTTGCCGTTTATGGGGGACTTCTTCGCGCCAGCTCCCAGAGGGGGCTGGCCTCGGAGAGGACTGGGGAAGTTACTTCATCAGCTTCTTGAGCTTGAGCCACGCGCCGAACACGTCATACTTGGTAACGTAACGGTCGGGGTCAAAGCGGGAAGCGTCGCTGTCATCGGCGGGCTTCACAAGGCCGTTGTCGATGGCCCAGCGGGTCGCCTTCTGCAGCTCGATCTCCTCTGCGGGCACATCGCTGTACAGGCTCGGCAGAGCCGCTTCGGGCTTGCCCGCCGTCTCCCACAGCAGCTTCACCAGCTCACGCCGGTTGGTGGGCACCGCCACACCCTTCGGCAGGTTCAGCTGCAAGTAGCTGTCCACGCCAAGGCTCACGCCCTGCCACACCAAGATGCCAGCCGCTGCGCCGCCCACGGCCACCGTTGCCATGGTGCCCAGCGTCGAGGGCCCATCGTCCTCGCCCGGCAGCTCGGAGGAACGGTACTGCGCCTCAATGGTGATGTCCGCTTCCGGCATCGTAAAGCTCATGTGGGGGTCGTGCAGCATCACGCTGGGGTCACCCGTCAGCGTGTCCTTGACATCCTCCGGGAAGCGGATGCTCCACACGTCAAAGGTCATGCCCTCCGGCACTTCCGACTCGTCCACATCCACCGTCAGTTTGGTGCCCTTCTCGGCCTTTACCTCAGTCTCGTTGTTGATCTTGCCGCCCTTGACGGTAACGGTGTAGGTCTTGGGCTGGTCGTCGGGGTTCGGGGTGGGATTCGGGTCAGGCGTTACGCCCTTGTTCAGCACGACGTCTTCGTCCGACATGGTAAACTTGATCGTCGATGTTTTCAGCCCCGTTGCGCCTGTCGTTTCACCATTCACATTGTAGATGGACTGACTTGCTTCGACCGTCAGCTCCGTCTCGGCAAAGGTATAAACATTGCTCCAGCCATTCGCACGCGATACACCATTGATCGACAGGATCTGTGCTCCCTCCAGCACGATCTTGTGAGCGCCGTTGATTCCTTTCAGCGCCGTTCCTTCATTGAAAATACCGCCGCTTATCACATCCGTTTCGCCGCGTTTTACACCGCCAGCGAAAATGCCGCCTGTGATGGTGCTATTATTTGAGTTTATCACCTCGCCCACGAACGTGCCATTTTCAATCTTACCGCTGTACGGCGTATCGCCGTTGTATACTTTGCCCTTGAAAGTGCCATTCTGAATGGTGCCTCTGTTGTCCACTTCTTCCGCAAACGTACCGCCAACGATCGTAGCATTCGTATTGTATTCGACAATGATACAGTTTACTGCCTCTAGGGTCCCCGTTTTGCCAATGGGGTCTGTATGAGCGAAATCATACTCCGTCAGTTCGTCAGGGCTCAAGTACAGAGCATTTACTTCACTTCCGTCTTCTACACTGAAGTACCACCAGCCGTCACCCACATAACGCCGCCCATTCTCCTTATACACATGGGTCAGGTCGGGCGTTCCATCAGCCTTCATGACAAGCTTCTTCTCGCAGTCCTTATAAACTGCGGTCAGGGTAACCGCCTTATCCGGCATCGGGAAGCGCAGAATCGTGAGTTTCTCGTCCATCAGGTCAATGACTTTGCCAGACCAATCACGGAGCGTTACTGCTGTGTCCGTACCGGTTTCTTTTGCCTCCCAGCCCGCAAAATACTTACCATACGGAACATTGGCCTTTACCGTGACATGAGCGCTCCATTCAACCCTGTTACCGAAAGTGTTTTCGAATGTACCGCCAACTACCGTCAACGGATAGCTTCTATAAGTAGATTCTGCTCGAACGCTCAGATTATACCCCGGCATGGTCAGAGTATAAGTACCCTCTGTATCATCATTAGGCACAATTGCTTCAAATCCATTCGGATCAATAGACCATCTACTAAATACTTTTTTCGAATCGTTGATCTGCGGTTTGATCTTAACGGTTACGCCTTCTTTATACTTACCAGTCGTCGCCGTCGAACCGTCATCTTTTACGATCACGGCATCGTTCAGCGTCAGCGTATGCTTTACCTCACTCGGATCAGGGGCACCGATTTGGTTCAGCACAAGTTCCTTGTCCTTCTCCTGCACTATGAACTTCTGGAAACCCTCGCTGTCTTTGCCTACCGTCAAACCGCCATAAGTCGTCTTACCGTTGACATCGGTAATCGTTTCCTTGTTGCTACCAGAAATTTTCACTTTGACTTCCGGTTCGCCGACAATATACACTTCTGTACCGAACACGACAGCTTTGATTCCGCTCAGTGTCGCACCAACTGTTTCGCCACTGCTTGCTTTCAGCACATGAACTTTTTGTTCTCCGCTTGGCGAAAAATCAAATACAGCCTCGTCAATCTTGCCGCTGTTGCTATACGACATTTTACCGTTCCTGTCATCCGTGCGAATGATTGCATTTTTAATCGTTGCACCAGCATTATTGGTCAGTCGCTTGCAGCAAACAAACGACACGTTTTCCATCGTACCGTTGTTCGTCACATAGCCATAGTCAACATAACAGTTCCTTACCGTACCATAGTTCGTCAAGGTCGGATACCCGGAATAGCCGTTGCCCTCTGTATGAAATTTCGGCCCATCAATCACGCCATGGTTTTCGACCGGTCGAGAAAGGAATATCCATCCTTTAACTGTTGCTTTCTCTCCAACCTCCAACTCACACTTGAGATAACTGCCATTACAGCTCAGGTCAAAAGTTTTTTCTTCCGTCGGGTTCAGCGTCAGCGTCTCGCCGTCATACGTCCAGCCGTTGCCATAGTAAATGGTCTTGCCATCAGCGGTCTTCTGCTTTGCGTGTTCCTCACTGGTATCCGGCACACCATCCGCAAGAACCAGTTCCGGGTCAAGTGTCACAGGCGTTGTGGATACCGTAAACGTCAACGTTGTCCCGCTGATTTTGTCTGGGTTCAGGGTAAAGCTTCCATCCGACTTCAGCATTACGCCATCCCAATTTGTAAGCGCATAGGTGTCACTGCCATCCGCAACATCCCAGTTGGAAACGCCATCGCACGCTACTTTGAGCGTATCCGTGTTATTGGGTATCACATACACAGACTGGCCCAAGTCAATTTCTTTTCCATTGGCGGCATAAACAAACTTCGACGTCTTACCTCTGGTCGTCAACGTATAACCATTCGCAATTGTTCCACTACCGGTAGGTTTTGTTACAAACACACCACCGGTGATCGCTGCACTAGCGGCCTTGTTTTGGACTTTTGCCTTAAACAAGCCACCCGTAATGCTTGCAGATATTCCTTCATCGCCGGAATCGCCATTCGTCACATTATTCTCAAACACACCGCCAGTGATTTTTCCAGTGTCATAATTGATTACACTCGTGCTTTCCGAATTAACACCGACAAAAATGCCACCGGTAATGGTGCCTTTATTCGAAACAGTTTCCTTAAAGGTTCCGCCTGAAATTTTACCGCCTGCCTGATTCCAGACCGTATTTTCGAATGTACCACCGGCTACCGTTGCCTTCTCATCAATCGCAACATAGCATTTTACCGCGTTCTGTTTGGCAAGATTCCATGTACCACTCATTAAGGTCAGTGTGCCAAGTCCACTACCAGCCCCATCCATATACTTCCAGCCGTTTCCTACCCAATACCCCTCACTATCCGTATGGAGTCCAGATATCACCGGCTCACCGCTGCTGTCAATTGTAATGGTTCCGGCAGTTTCTTCCGTCTCCCCATTCTCCTCCGCCATCTCCGCAGTCCCTCCGCCGGGGGTCTGCGCAAGGGCGCTGACGGGGAACAGCGAGATCATCATGCTCAGCGCAAGAACAAGGCTGAGAATGCGCTTTTTCATAAAAGTACCTCCTCGTTTTCCGAAATTTTATCATTCTGCTATCAATATAACACATTTTGACGCATTTCGATAGAGGAGGCGTGCATTCTCAGCCTTGTATATTTTAATCTTTTCTTTTTATCGCGGATTTTCCGGGGTCAGCGCTTGCGGGCCGCAAACTTGGCGCGGATGACGCTGAGGGCGATCAGCTCCAGCGCAATGGCCACAGCCAGCAGGATCAGCGAGGTGAAAAGGCTGGCGCTGGCGCCGAGGACGATCTGGCTCAGGCCGGTGACGACGTAGCAGACCGCCGAGATGGCGGCCACGGTGATGGCATAGGGCAGCTGGGTGGACACATGGTTCACATGGCTGCAATGGGCGCCCGCCGAGGCCATGATGGAGGTATCGGAGATGGGGGAGCAGTGGTCGCCGCAGACCGCGCCGGACAGGCACGCCGCGATGGAGATGACCAGCATCTCGCCCTGCGGGAAGGCGTGGCAGACGATGGGGATCAGGATGGAGAAGGTGCCCCACGAAGTGCCGGTGGCAAAGGCGAGGAAGACCGCCACGAGGAAGATGATGGCGGGCAGCAGGTACTGCAGGGCCGCCGCCGAGCCGTTCAGCAGGTTCGCGACGTAGTATTTTGCGCCCAGCAGGTTGGTCATGCCGGAAAGGGTCCATGCCAGCGTGAGGATCAGCATGGGGCTGACCATGGCCTTGAAGCCCTCCGGGATGCAGGCCGCGAAATCTTGGAAGGTCATCACCTCGCGCACGCGGTAGAAGACGAAGGTGAACAGCAGGGCAATGCTGCTGCCCATCACGAGGCCCGCCGAGGCGTTGCAGTCCGAGAAGGCGGTGATGAAGTCCACGCCGGAGAAGAAGCCGCCGGTGTAGATCAGGCCGAAGATACAGGCCGCGATCAACACCACCACCGGCAGGATCAGGTCGATGACATGGCCGCGGGTGTCGGTGCCGTCGTCCACATCGTCGCCGTAGGGGCGGTCGTCGGTGGTGAAGAGGTCGCCGTTCAGGGCGTTGTCTTCATTGAGCTTCATGGGGCCGTAGTCGGCGCCCGTGAGCACGAGGAAGAAGATCATCACCAGCGTCAGCAGAGCGTAATAATTGTACGGGATGGTGCGCAGAAACATCGTAAAGCCGTTGATCCCGGAGCCTTCCGGCACCGAGGAGGTAACCGCCGCCGCCCAACTGGACACCGGCGCGATGATGCAGACCGGGGCCGCCGTGGCGTCGATGAGGTAGGCCAGCTTGGCGCGGGAGACCTTCTGCCGGTCGGTGACCGGGCGCATGACCGAGCCGACGGTCAGGCAGTTGAAGTAGTCGTCCACGAAGATGACCACGCCCAGCACGAAGGTCGCCAGCTGCGCCCCGGCGCGGGTGTGGATGTGGGTGGACGCCCACCGCCCGAAGGCCGCGCTGCCGCCCGCCTTGTTCATCAGGGCCACGAGGATGCCCAGCATCACGAGGAAGACGAGGATGCCCACGTTGCTGGAGTCGGCCAGCTTCGCCACCATACCGCCCTCTTCATTAAAGAACAGGGTGTTCAGCGCCAGCTCCAAGTTGCCGTTGGCGTAGAGCAGCGCACCCGTGGCGATGCCCACCAGCAGCGAGGTGTAGACCTCCTTGGTGTTCAGCGCCAGCACGATGGCCACCACCGGCGGCAACAGACTCAGCGCCGTGCTGTACACCGCGCAAGTGTAGTTCGCCGGGTCCGTGATGGTGCCGGGCGTTGCCGCCGTGCACCACAGCAGCAACCCGAACACCAGCACCGCGCCGGCCCACGATAGATTCACTTTTTTCATAAAACGATTCCTCTTCTGATTTTTTGCCCCGGCGCGGGGCAGACTATCCCCAAGAAACACAAAGGGGGTGGCCGACGCGCCGGATTATAAAGCGCTGTACTTTGAGCTGTTCCGCGCCAGCGAACAGGCCGCCCGCATCCTGCTGGAAGCCCAGCAGAAAGCGGAGGAGCAGATTATGGAGGACGACCAGCCGCCGATGCGGCTCAGCCCTTCTTCGCCTGAGCCTTCGCCGCGAACTTCGCGTCGTTCACGATGAAGCGCTCGTGCACGCCGCCGCCCACGGGGCCTTTTTCGTCATGCAGGGATACCTTAAACACCAGCTTGCGGCCTTCCACGGCGGTCAGCTCGCTCTCGCAGGTCACGGTCATGCCTACGGGGGTGGGGGCGGTGTGCTCCAGCTCCAGCTTGGTGCCCACGGAACCGCAGCCCTCGTCCAGCTCACCCGCCACGCTCATCCAGCAGGTCTTCTCGGCCAGCGCCACCAGCGCGGGCGTCGCGAAGACGTCCAGCGTGCCGCTGCCCATGGTCTTTGCAGTGTTTTCGTTCGTCACGAGCTGGCTCTGCTCGCCCTTGATGCCAACAGTCAACATAAAAATACTTCCTTTCTTCAATTGCCACATCGGCAAATACTTTCCAGTACCTTGATAGGATACCACACTTTCCGCGCCGATGCACCTGTTTTGGAGGGATTTCTGCAATTTTCCTCTTCCGCTTTTGCCCAAAACGCGCTATGATAGGGCCGAAAGGCGGTGTCCTCTATGAGCGACTTCTGGAAATCCTATGATATCACCGCGCTGGAATACGGCGAAGGCTACCAATGCTATCCTCTTTACGGCAAGATCCATCGAATTGAGCTGGCCCTTTCGCTGCTCTTTATAGTAGGGGTCGCGCTCTGGTACAAGCGCAGCGGAGCGAAGCTGCGCCGGAAGATCTTGGTCGGTGTCACCGGTCTGCTTTTACTGGACGAAGCTGCTCTGCTGCTGGGCATGGCCTTGACCGGCCAATGGAACTGGAGCTATCTGCCGCTTCATCTGTGCAGCATCAACGTCTTTGTCTGCCTTTACAACACCCTCTTCGACCAGAATTGGTGCAAAGAGGAGCTGTATGCCCTCTGCATCCCCGGCGCGGCGCTGGCGCTGCTCTGCCCAAGCTGGCTCGATGTGCCCTCGTGGTGGACGCTCATCAATCTGCACTCCATCTCCATCCACGCCCTGCTGGTACTCTACCCGGTCCTCCTCGTCGTGGGCGGCTACCGCCCCAGCGTCCGCCGGGTGCCGCAGGTGCTGGCCTTTCTCTTCGGCTCCGCCCTGCCCATCTACTTTCTGAACAAACCCTTGTGCACGAACTTCTACTTCCTTAATAACCCCTACGGCAACGTCATCACCACGGCTTTCACCAACCTGCTGGGTGAAAAATACTATATTCTCGGCTTCCTGCCCGCCATTGCGGCGGCGCTGGCGCTGATGTATCTGCCGTGGGTGGTGGCCGCCCGCCGGAAGTGACTTATCCAGATTTTGAACACGCGTATTCCAAATCTCTCCCCGCTTTGAGACGCGGCGTTTTTGTTTCCAAAAACGCACCCTTTTTGCAGATTAAAAATGCAGTTTTCTTGCGTATTGCGGTAAAATTCAGGATTTTTGATTTTTGGGCAAAAAACTTTGCAAAAGCCCTTGACAGGGGCTGTTCTGCGTGATACTATGAACACATGAACAGACATTCATATGAATCCACAGCGAAGGGAGATGCCGAGATGGCCGAAGCAAAAGATGCCCTGCCCGCAGCGCAGCCGCAAGCGGTCGCACTGCCGGACGACGAGGTGCTGTACGAGCTGGCCGACCTGTTCCGGGTGTTCGGCGACTCCACCCGCATCAAGATCCTGTATGCCCTGCACGACAATGAACTCTGTGTGCAGGACATCGCGAACGCGGTGCAGTTGAGCCAGTCCGCGGTGAGCCACCAGCTCCGGGTCCTCAAGGATACCAAGCTCGTGCGGTTCCGCCGGGACGGAAAAACCGTTTACTACGCACTGGACGATGACCATGTGCGCAGCATCCTCTCCTTGGGGATGGAACATATCGAGGAATCGTTGAAAGGCAGGTACTACTTATGAAGAAGAACTACAAGATCGAAGTCGATTGCGCAAACTGCGCGCAGAAGATGGAAGATGCCGCCAACACCGTTGCCGGTGTGGTAAGCGCTACCGTCAGCTTTATGACCCAGAAGATGAAGGTCGAGTTCGCTGAGGGTGCGGACCCCCACGATACCATGGTCAACGTTCTGGCCGCCTGCAAGAAGGTCGAGGACGACTGCGAGATCTTTGATATCTGATACTAAAAACCGGATGGAAACGGCTCCCCTGCAGGGGAGCCGTTTCCATCCCAGAGCATTTCTCTTGTGGAAAGAAAGTGCAGTTTTCAACAGTTTCCACCGGGTTTTCAACACGTTTTGCGGAAAATCTCAAAAACAAACGGGAAAAAGTCAGATTTCTCCGGGAAAACCTCGTGGAAAACACGGGGGAAAACGTGGAAAAAGGGTTTTTCCGGGGAAAACCTGTTGAAACTGCTCCCACCCCTACCCGACAAAAGGAGAATCCCTATGACCAAAAAACAGAAAAAGGTGCTGTATCAGATCATCGCATCGGTCGTCCTGATCGTGATCCTGCGGCTCCTGCCCGCTTTCCCCACGCCGGTGGAGCTGGTGCTCTACCTGATCCCATACCTCGTAGTCGGCTGGGATGTCCTGCGCAAGGCACTTCTCGGCATCAAGAACCGCCAGCCCTTTGACGAGTGTTTCCTGATGGCCGTAGCCACCGTGGGCGCCTTCGCGCTGGGCGATTACGTTGAGGGCTGCGCCGTTATCCTCTTCTACCAGATCGGCGAGCTGTTCCAGAGCGTCGCCGTGGGCAAGAGCCGCCAGAGCATTTCCAGCTTGATGGACATCCGCCCCGACTACGCCAACATCGAGGACGAGGACGGCAAGCTGGAGCAGGTGGACCCCGATGATGTGGAAGTCGGCACCGTGATCGTGGTCCAGCCCGGCGAGCGCGTCCCCATCGACGGTGTCATCGTGGAGGGCACCTCGGCCCTGAACACCGCTGCCCTCACCGGCGAGAGCCTTCCCCGCGACGTCCAGAGCGGCGATGAGGTCATCAGCGGCTGCGTCAACATGACCGGTCTGCTGAAGGTCCGCACCACCAAGGAGTTCGGCGAATCCACCGTCTCCAAGATCCTCGACCTCGTGGAAAACTCCAGCATGAAGAAGGCTCGTGCCGAGAACTTCATCACCCGCTTTGCCCGCGTCTACACCCCCGCTGTCTGCTACAGCGCACTGGCGCTGGCCTTCCTCCCACCGGTGGTCCTGCTGCTGATGGGCCAGCCCGCCCGCTTCGGCGACTGGATCTACCGCGCCCTGACTTTCCTCGTCATCTCCTGCCCCTGCGCGCTGGTCATCTCCATCCCGCTGAGCTTCTTCGGCGGCATCGGCGGCGCTTCCGCCTGCGGCATCCTCGTCAAGGGTTCCACCTATCTGGAAGAGCTGGCCCGCACCGGTGTCGTGGTCTTTGATAAGACCGGCACCCTGACGCAGGGCACCTTCAAAGTAGTGGGCGTCCACCCCGAAAACGGCGTGACCGAAGCCGAGCTGGTGGAAGCCGCCGCACTGGCCGAGAGCTGGTCCAAGCACCCCATCTCCCTGAGCATCAAGAACGCTTACGGCAAGGAAATCGACGCCAACCGCGTCACCGATGTGCAGGAGCTGGGCGGCCACGGCGTGACCGCGAAGGTGGACGGCAAGACCGTCGCCGCCGGCAACGCCCGCCTGATGGCAAAGCTGAACCTCTCCGCCCCCGAAGTCACCGAGCCGGGCACCATCGTCCATGTTGCCATTGAGGGCAAGTACGCCGGTTACCTCCTCATCGCCGACGTGGTCAAGCCCCACAGCGCACAGGCCATCAAGGGCCTGAAGGCGGCGGGCGTCCGCAAGACGGTCATGCTGACCGGCGATGCCGAGCCGGTGGCCAAGGCCGTTGCTTCCGACCTCGGTCTGGACGAGTACCACGCCGGTCTGCTGCCCGGCGACAAGGTGGACCAGATCGAAAAGCTCCTCGCCGCCAAGGGCCCGAAGGAAAACCTCGCCTTCGTGGGCGACGGCATCAACGATGCACCCGTTCTGTCCCGTGCCGACATCGGCATCGCAATGGGTGCCCTCGGCTCGGACGCCGCCATCGAGGCCGCCGACATCGTCCTGATGGACGACGACCCGGCCAAGATCGCCCTCGCCATGAGCATCGCCCGCCGCACCCTCCGCATCGTATACGAGAACATCGTCTTTGCGCTGGCCATCAAGTTCGCGTGCCTCGTCCTCGGCGCACTGGGTCTGGCAAGCATGTGGACCGCCATCTTTGCCGATGTCGGCGTCATGGTGCTGGCCGTCCTCAACGCCACCCGCGCCCTCTACACCAAGGACCTCGCCCGCAAGAACGAGCGATGACCCCGTAACCATTCAAACGCCCTAGGACTTCCCCGCTTCGGCGGCTGTCCTAGGGCGTTTTTGCGGCAAAGAATCTTTTTTCGGAAAAATCTTGCAATGTCCGCAGATTCTGTTATACTACTACTAAACTAGGGGGTTAGTGTATATGAAAGATTCCGAGATCGCATCGCGGCCCACCGGCACCGTGCTCCGGGCGCTGAAAGCAGCCGCCCCTCAGACGGTGCCGGTGTTTGCCGGGTATCTCGTGCTGGGCATAGGGTACGGCATTTACGTGCAGTCGCTGGGGCTGCCGGTCTGGATGCCCATGCTGATGGGCACCGTCGTCTACGGCGGCTCGCTGGAGTTCGTGCTGGCAAGCCTTTTGCTGGGGGCTTTTTCGCCGCTGTCGGCCTTCCTGATGGCGCTGATGATCCAAGCGCGGCATCTGTTCTACGGCCTTGCCATGCTGGAGCGGTACAAGGGCTACGGGCTGCGCAGCTTTTATATGATCTACGCCATGAGCGACGAGACCTTCTCCATCACCTGCTCCGCCGAACCGCCGGAAGGGGTGGACCGGGGCTGGTTCATGTTCTTCATCACCCTGCTGGACCAGATCTACTGGGTCGCCAGCGCGGGTGTCGGCGCGGTGGTGGGCTCGGTCCTGCCCTTCAGCACCGAGGGCGTGGACTTCGTGATGACAGCCATGTTCGTCGTCATCTTCCTGAACCAGTGGGAGAAGGAAACGCAGCACATCAGCGCCCTCATCGGCATTCTGGTGCCGCTGGTCTGCCTTGTGGTGTTCGGCTCCGGCAGCTTCCTTCTGCCCGCTATGGCGTGCATTTTGGTGCTTCTGCTGGCGCTGCGCAAGCCCATTGAGAAGGCTGAAGCCGCCCACGGCAAAACGGAGGTGCACTCATGACCACACTGCAAATGGGCATCACCATGGCGATGTGCACGGCGGCGACCATGCTCACCCGCTTTCTGCCCTTTCTGATCTTCTCGTCCAAGGACCAGCAGCCGCCGGAGGTGGTGCGGTATCTGGGCCGCGTCCTGCCCGCCGCCATCTTCGGGATGCTCATCGTCTACTGCCTGAAGGGCGTAACCCCCTTCGCGGGGAGCCATGGCATCCCGGAGGCCATCGCCATTGCGGCGACCATCGCGCTCCACAAGTGGAAGCACCAGACCCTCGTCTCCATTGCGGGGGGCACGGTCTGCTATGTGCTGCTGATGCAGCTGGTGTTCTGATACGCAAAGAGGGGCTGTTGTGATTACAGCACGATGAAGGTGCAGGTGGCTGCGGGCAGGGTCAGTTCCCCAGCCTTGGCCGCCACGGGAGCCATCTCCGGCAGAGCGTTGCCCTCGCCCAGCACCAGAGCCTTGCCGTTGCAGAGCATGGTCTCGGCACGGAGGGTCTCGGCGGAGAGCTGATACACCTCGGCGTCCTTGGGCAGGGCGACGGTGGTGGTGTCGGTTCGGCTGTTGTTGATGATGAGGTAGGCCTTGCCGGGCTTGCCGTCGGCGCGGGAGTGGGCGTAGACGTGGGCACCCTCCCGGATGGGTTCGGCGGTGTCGTAAGCAGTGTTGCCCATCAGGCGGTGCCACAGCAGCACGGCAAAGTAGTTGGGGCGGGGGTCGAAGCTGCCGTGGCTCAGGAAACCATAATCGCTGGATGCCAGCGTGTTGTGGAAAATGATGCCTTTGGTCACGGTGCAGAATGCCCCCAGCTCGTTGAGGGTACGGAAAACATCCAGATAGGTGGAAGCCCATGTGGTGCCGCCGCCGCCCGCGTCGCCGGATTCCGTGACCCAGATCTCACCGCCGGGGCAGTAGATGTCCCGCTTTTCGGTGTGGTACTGGATCATGCTTCGGGCAACGTCCAGATAATCCTCGCTGGTGGCCCGGTCCGGCAGCCAGTAGGAGTTGGGCATCACGGCTCTCAGCCGCTCGGCTACGCCGTTGTAATAATGGTAGCTGTACACGTCCAGCTTTTCCTGCATCCCCTTCAGCAGAACTTCCAGCGGCACATTCTTCAAAAAGCTGTTGCTGTCCCCGGCCGACTCGTAAGCGGGGTCGCTGTTGGAGGGGCCCTCCGAAGTGCTGGTACCCACGAAAAGGCAGTCGGGGTAATTTTCCCGCAGCCAGCGGGCAAAGATATCCTGATTTTTGGCATACAGCTCCGGGGTGTAGCCCTTGGGGCAGCCGGACATTTCCAGCAGGTTGGGCTCGTTGACGAACTCCACCGCGTCAATGGGCTTGCCGTACTCTTTGCTCAGGGCAAAGATCTGCTGGGCCTGACTGGGGTTCCACGGCTCGTCCGCGTGGTGCAGACCCTCACAGTCTGCCACGCTGATCAGCAGCTTTGCGCCCATCGCCTTGCAGAAGTCCAGCACTCCCACCCACTGCTGGCGGTTCAGGACAGCGCCGTAGCCCTCCGGCACCTTGCCGCCGGTATGGCCGTCGAAATCGTAGTAGGTCTTGGTGGCCCAGCTGCCGGAGACCCGGACCCACGAGGGGCCGATCTCTTTGGCCAGCGTCCGCAGCTTCTCATCGTAGAGGTCGATGGGGTCATAATACTGCATCAGCCCGCCCTCGGCGAAGATATTGGCGTTGAGGCCGCCCTTCATTTCAAAGGGCTCCGTGCCCGCGATCTGTTCCGGGGTGTAGGCTTTCCAGAAGGTGCCGCCGGTGACTTCCGCCATCTCGACGTTGTAAGATACCAGCCGCTCATTGCCAACGTACAGCTCACGCAGGGCTTCGGGGTCCAGCTTCACGAATTGTGCCATAGTGATTCTCCTTTTCATTTTTTCTGAATCCAGAATAGCACAGCCCCCGAACCTTCCATGAGGAAGATTTCGTGGAAAAATCGTATTATTTAGTGATAAAATGTATCAAAGTTGATCTGCCGATAGAACCGCTGCTGAAGCTGGTCGAAGCTGTCGCAGTTCTGGGCCAGCAGCCACATCACTTTGGTGACGACAGCTTCAATGGTCATATCGTGGGCTTCGAGGAAGCGGAAGCGGTTCTTGACCCGCTTGCCGACCTCGTAAATGCCCACGTCGCTGCCCTCGTAGGTGACTTGGGTGGTCAAGATCAGAATTTTGCGGGTCTTGTCGTAGTCGCCCAGACCCTCGGCAAAGGCGTCCATCAGCCGCTGGGGGATGCCGCCGACGCCAAAACTTTCCACAATAACGCAGTCGTATTGTTCAAAGATGGCCGGGATGAGTTCCGGGCCGAGGCCGGGCGTCAGCTTGAGCAGGAAGACCTTCGGGTTCAGGGCGCGGCCAAACTCCACCGGGCCGGTGGGCCACGGCGAGGGGACATAGCGCACCAGCCGGTCGCCCTGCACCAGCGCCAGCTCCGGGAAGTTGACCGACGCAAAGGCATCGTAGCTGATGGTCTTGTTCTTCTTGGCGCGGGTGCCCGCGATGACATGGCCGCCGAACACCACCATCACACCCCGGCTGCCTTGGTCGAGGGCGCAGATGACGCTGTCGCGCAGGTTCTTTTTGGCGTCGGTGATCTCGTTGGAGATGGGCTGCTGGGCACCGGTCAGGATGATGGGCTTCTCCGCGTTCTGGATGAGGTAGGACAGCGCCGCCGCCGAGTAGGCCAGCGTATCGGTGCCGTGGCAGATGATGAAGCCATCGTAGAGGGCGTAATTTTCCTGCACGGCCTTCGCCATCATCAGCCAGTGCTCCGGGCCGAGGTCGGTGCTGTCGATGCTGCACAGCGCCAGCGTTTCGGGGCAGCACAGCTCGTTGAGCTCCGGCAGATGGGCCAGCAGTTCCTCGCTGGTCAGGACGGGCTTCAGCCCCTGTGCGGTGCGCACACTGGCGATGGTGCCGCCGGTGGTGATAAAAAGCAGACGCTGCTTGGTCATAAATTTCGATACCTCCACGATCCAATTCAAATCAACTCAGTATAACACACTCCGCCCCGGATGAAAAGTGGGCCGTTTTGGAACTTGGTCACAGATTTTTGCGGGAAAAGGTGTATACTAGAGGAAAAAGGGGGAGCTATCCATGCCGAACATCGTTATCATCGGTTCCGGCCCGGCGGGGGTGTCGGCGGCGCTGTACGCCGCCCGCGCAGGGGTCGAGACGACCGTTCTCACCAAGGGGCCCGGTGCGCTGGATCGTGCCGAGCTCATCCAGAATTACTACGGCTTTGCCGAACCCATCTCCGGGGCCGAACTGGAGCGCCGGGGCATCGAAGGGGCAAAGGCGCTGGGGGTGCAGTTCGTGACCACCGAAGCCGTGGGCCTGACCTACATGGATAAGCTCACCGTAGAGACGCTGGCGGGGGATTTCCCCGCCGACGCCGTCATCCTCGCCACCGGAGCCTCCCGCGCCGCCCCGCACATCCCCGGCCTTGCGGGGCTGGAAGGCCATGGCATAAGCTACTGCGCCACCTGCGACGCTTTCTTCTACCGTGGCAAAGATGTGGCCGTGCTGGGCAGCGGCGAGTACGCCCTGCACGAGGTGCAGGCTCTGCTGCCCGTGGTAAAGAGCGTCACCCTGCTGACCAACGGCTCCCCGCTGACGGCCTCCTTCCCGCCGGAGGTGACGGTCTGCCCCGAAAAGGTGAACGCCATCCTCGGCGAAGAGCGGGTCAGCGGCGTAGAACTGAGCGGTGGCAAGACCGTGGCGCTTTCCGGCGTTTTCGTGGCGCTGGGCGTTGCGGGCAGCACCGCGCTGGCCCGCAAGCTGGGGGCCGAGGTGGACGGGAACCGCATCCTCGTGGACGAACATATGCAGACCACCCTGCCCGGCCTTTACGCCGCCGGGGACTGCACCGGCGGGCTGCTCCAAGTGGCCAAGGCCGTTTATGAAGGGGCGCTGGCCGGCACGGAAGCCGCCAAGGCCCTGCGGAAAGGATAACATCATGTCGGAAGTGCAACCATCTGCCGTCAACCGGAACTGCCTTGCGTGCGCGTTCCCGTTCTGGGGCCAGCTCACCCCCGCCGAGCAGGAGCAGCTCTGCCGCTTCACCCGGCCCGTGAAATACCGGAAAGGGGAGCGGGTCCACAGCCCGGTTGAAAACTGCGTGGGCATCCTGTTGCTGCGGTCGGGCCAGCTGCGGGCCTACCTGCTCTCCGAGGACGGCCGCGATATCACGCTCTACCGCCTGTTTCAGGGCGAAGTCTGCATTTTGTCAGCCTCCTGCGTCATGGACTCGGTCAACTTTGACCTTTACATCGACGCCGAGGAGGACACCGAGGCCTACTGCATCGGCGCGGGCGTCTTCCGCCAGCTGATGCAGCAGAATGTCTACGTCCGCTGCTACGCCTACCAGATGACCGCCGAACGCTTTTCCGACACCATGTGGACGATGCAGCAGATCCTCTTCATGAGCGCCGACCGGCGGCTGGCCATCTTCCTGACGGACGAGCTGGCCAAGACCGGCGGAGCCGACCTCCACATGACCCACGACCAGATCGCCCGCTATATGGGTTCCGCCCGCGAGGTCGTCAGCCGTCTGCTGAAGTATTTCGCCGGGGAGGGCCTCGTCCGCCTCTACCGCGGCGGGGTGGAGGTGCTGGATAAGGAGCGGCTGAAACAGATCGCCCACGGCGCATAAGAAAAGGAGCGCATCATCAAGCGATGGTGCGCTCCTTTTTCGATCTTTTCTCAGCTCTTGCAGCCGGATTCCTCTTCCACACCGGTGAAATCGGAAGCCTCGGCGATCTTGGTCACGTCGAACTTGCCGTTCTCGTCCTTGGGGGCAACGGCGGGGCCGGCCTCCACAGGGTTCACGGACACTTCGCCGGCTGCGGGCTTCTCTTCGGCCTCTTCCGGCTCTGCGGTGGCCTCAGCCTTCTCGGCCTTGGCTGCTTCCACGGTAGGTGCAGCTTCCGGGGCTTCGGGCTCCGGGGGCTGCCCATCCTCTTTTGCAAAGGCAGGGGGCCATGCGGCACCCGGCTCCGCGGGGGTGTGCTCCGCTTTCGCCTCGCCCTCGGCGTAGGCCTCGGCGGTCTTGGCGGCCTCTTCGGGGTCCTTTTCCGCGTCTTCGGGGAACTCCACCTCTTCCACGTGGAGCGAGCCCTTATCGTTCAGCACCTTGTCCAGTGCCACGATGGCGACGCTGGTGACGGCGACGGCAGCAGCCGCGCCCAGAACACGAAACAACGTTTTCATGGTGAGATCCTCCTTAGATGTGTGGTGGTCAAGAGAATGTTACGACATCGTTCAGCGGCTTTTCGGCGGATTCCACCGAGATGGCGGTCAGCACCGGGCCCTTGCCGCGGTAGATGTTGTGGAACTTGTAATTGACCTTGGCGGTCACGGTGACCCATGCACGCTGCTCCAGCGCCTTGTAGCCGTCGTAGGAGCAGGGGAAACCGACGAACTGGATGTCCTGCACGCAGCAGGTCATGGCGAAGCGGCCGGGCACGAAGCTGTTCTTGCCCGCGCGGTTGGTCTGGCAGACCTGCGCAAGGAACTTGACGGTCTTGCCCGCGTACTTCTGGGGCTCGTCCTGACAATCCATATACCAGATGCCGAAATCGTCATCGCCGATCTCCACCACAGGCTTGTTCAGGTCGAAGGGGAGCGGGTCGGGGATGTCGTCGTAGGCTACGCTGCCGTCGGCGAACTCATAGGCGATATCGCACTTGCGGGATGCCTGACGCACCAGCTTGTGCAGCTCCTGCCGGGCGGCGTCGTTGTTGACGGCCTCGGCGCGGTTGAAGACGATCAGCTCGCTGCGGGCGATCTTGTCCAGCAGCAGGGAGCGCATCGCGTTGTCGCGGGCGTAGGTCAGAGCCGTGGTGCCGTCCGCCGTGGCGATGCACTGGTAGACGATCCAGTTTTCGGGCAGGTTGTTCGCCAGATCCTGCAGCAGCCACATACCGTTGTACTCGATGACCACGCGGCCCGCGTCGGCCTCCTTGGCCAGCTTGGCAAGGTTCTGGGGGTTCAGCTCGGCCTTGTCCTCCAAGTTGTAGAGGGTCACGCCGGGGAAGGCGAACTTCTTCTGGTTATACTCTTCTTCGCCCTCTTCACAGACCAGCAGCAGGGTCTTGTCGCCGGAGTCGAAGTTGGGGTCTTCAAACGTTTCCTGAATGAACTTGGTCTTGCCGCTTTCGAGGAAGCCGACAAACAGGTAAACGGGGATCTCATTTGCCATAGTGATCTTTCTCCTCTTTCCGGGATCAGCAGCCGAACAGGCCCGCAATGGCCTTTTCGTCCAGCTTGGAGCCGATGACGACCAGCTTGCCGCCCACATCGGCACCGCGGGAGCGGACCTCCCACTCGCCGGGCACATAGTCGAACTCCAGCCAGCCGTCGGCGCCGCCGTCCACGATGCCCTTGGAACGCAGGATCATGCCGTACTTGCCGGAATCCAGCTCCGTGAGGGCGTGCTCGATATCCGCCTTGGCGATCTTCTTGGCGGTCTCGACGCCCCAGCTGGTGAAGACCTCGTCGGCGTCGTGGCCGTCGTGGTGATGATGGTGGTGATGGCCGCAGCAGCAGTGGCCGTCCTCATCATGATGGTGCTCGTGCTCGTCATCATTGTCGTGGTGGTGATGCTCATGCTCATCATCGTCGTCATCATCATCGTCGTGGTGATGGTGGCCGCAGCTGCACACGCCGTTCTCATCGTAGTGATGGTGATGATGCTCGTGTTCTTCTTCCTCGTCCTCGTGGGCGTGCTCCTCGTTGGCCTTGGCAGCCATGGCGATCAGCTCTGCCTTGAAGTCGTCCTTGGTGGACATGGCGTTCAGGATCTGCTCACCGGTCAGGGCATCCCATGCGGTCGTGACGATGGTCGCAGTGGGGTTCTTCTCGCGCAGCATGGCGACAGCGGCAGCGATCTTCTCCTCGCTGGCGGTCTGGGTGCGGCTGAGGATGATGCAGCTTGCGTGGCTGATCTGGTCATCGTAGAACTCACCGAAGTTCTTCATATACATCTTGACCTTGTTCACGTCGGCCACGGTAACGAAGCTGTTCAGCTGAACATCCAGATGCTCCGCCACACCCTCGACGGCACGGGTCACGTCGCTCAGCTTGCCGACGCCCGACGGCTCGATCACGATGCGATCCGGGTGGTACTGCTCCACCACCTGCTGCAGGGCAGCGCGGAAGTCGCCCACCAGCGAGCAGCAGATACAGCCCGCATTCAGCTCGTTGATCTGGATGCCGGACTCCTTCAAAAAGCCGCCGTCGATGCCGATCTCGCCGAACTCGTTCTCGATCAGAACGACCTTCTGGCCCGCAAAGGACTCTTTGATGAGCTTTTTGATGAGGGTCGTCTTACCGGCACCAAGGAAGCCGGAGAAAATATCAATTTTGGTCATAATGCTGTTGCCTCTTTCTTTTTCCAAAGCCCCCGCAAGGGGCCGTCAAGCAATCCGAGCCGCAGAGTGCTGGCTCAAAAATCCTTATATTCCTATTATAACAAGGCTGTCAATGGGAAACCGCCTTTTTTCATGAGAAAATTGTAACTTTTTTGCTTTCCTTCCCCAAATCTGCTATACTGAAATCAAATTTTTTCGGGAGGATGCCGCAGTGACTGCACAGACAATGCAAATCGGGAACAGACCTTGCCGGATTTACGCCGAAGCCCATGCAGAATACTTACTGCTCCAAATGACCGGTGAACATGAGTTGCAGAGCATAGACCATGAAGTGACAGTGATTGCGCAGAGCAGCTGGAATTTTTTGTTTGCGGCTATTCCGGTGGAAAGCTGGAACGATGCACTTTCCCCGTGGGAAGCCCCTGCCGTGTGGGGGAAGCAAGGATTTGGCGGCAAGGCTGCGGACACGCTAAGCTTTCTGACTGAACAGGTCATTCCGTCACTGAAACAACAGTTTGATTTCCCGGAAAACGTCAAAATCATTCTGGGTGGCTATTCGCTGGCGGGATTGTTTGCTCTGTGGGCCTCCACCCAGACAAATCTGTTCTATGGTATCGCCGCCGCATCTCCCTCGGTGTGGTTTCCGGGCTGGATGGAGTTTGAACAGCAGCACCCGACACAGGCACAGCGCGTTTATCTGAGCCTTGGCAACAAGGAAGAACACACGAAAAACGCCGTCATGGCTGTGGTGGGGGATAATATCCGCACTCTGCACAGCCGACTTACAGCGCGTGGAGTAGACTGCACCCTTGAATGGAACAGCGGCGGGCATTTCAAAGACGCCGACCTGCGCACGGCGAAAGCCTTTCAGTGGGCGATGGAGGAAAGCCGATGAATATTTTGATCGATGCGGACCGCCGCCCTGTTCTCATCCGCACCATCTTGGCCGCAAAAAAGGCACCAGCCTGAGCTGGTGCCTTTTGTTGGCGGAGATGGTGGGCATTCTCCCGCGGGCTAAGCAACAGCCCGCTGGGCTGATTGCTTGCGGTCTGCGGACCGCCGCCCTGTTCTCATCTACACCATCTTACCGCAAAAAAGGCACCAGCCTGAGCTGGTGCCTTTTGTTGGCGGAGATGGTGGGCATTCTCCCGCGGGCTAAGCAACAGCCCGCTGGGCTGATTGCTTGCGGTCTGCGGACCGCCGCCCTGTTCTCATCTACACCATCTTACCGCAAAAAAGGCACCAGCCTGAGCTGGTGCCTTTTGTTGGCGGAGATGGTGGGATTCGAACCCACGTGCCCGATTAAGGACAAAACGATTTCGAGTTTTTCCTGCTTCATGGTACTTGGTGGAAGATA
>ERZ1673702.107-NODE-107-length-133063-cov-23.647194_pt1 | contig 133063 bp, 115 predicted proteins | sample MGYA00580232_ERZ1673702 | MGnify/ENA primary metagenome ERZ1673702 (study PRJEB41218, sample SAMN15661792) | gut metagenome | host: Homo sapiens | place: Canada: London | collected 2015-08-20/2019-03-30 | study: EMG produced TPA metagenomics assembly of... | reverse complement strand
CCTTGACCATCATGTAGCCGTCCTCCAGCATACGCTTCACGGTCAGGGTGTTGCCGTCCTTCTGGATGTCGGCAACGTAGGTGACCTGCGGCAGATGCAGCTTTTCAGCGATCTGGGGGCCGACCTGTGCGGTATCGCCATCGATTGCCTGACGGCCGCAGAAGACGACATCCTCCGGGCCAACGCCAATCTTGTTGACAGCTGCAGCAAGGATCTGGCTGGTTGCGAAGGTATCGGAACCGCCGAACTCACGGCCGGAGACCAGAACAGCCTTGTCCGCACCGCGGGCCAGCAGCTCACGCAGCATGCCTTCGGCCGGAGGAGGACCCATGGTAACAACAACGACTTCGCAGCCGGTGGCGTCCTTGAGCTTCAGGGCAGCCTCCAGAGCGTTCAGGTCATCGGGGTTGGTAATAGTGGCCATAGAGGCACGATCCAGCGTGCCATCCGCCTTGACGGCCACCTTACCGGAGGTATCAGGAACCTGCTTTACACAAACGATTGCTTTCATTGTAAATCTTACCTCCCTTACTTCAGCAGCGCGCCGGAAATAACCATCATCTGCACTTCGCTGGTGCCCTCGTAGATCTCCGTGATCTTGGCATCACGCATCATGCGCTCGATGGGATAGTCACGGGTGTAACCGTAACCACCGAACAGCTGCAGGCAGCGGCGGGTCACGTCGCTTGCGGTGCGGGCGGCGATCAGCTTTGCCTGAGCAGCCTCGACGCTGTAGCGGACCTTCTTGCCGTCCATGGCCTCCTGCTTCTTCAGAGCGGCAGCGTAGACCAGATACTTGGCAGCCTCGACGCGGGCCTTCATCTCAGCCAGCTCGAACTGGGTGTTCTGGAAAGCGGAGATGCTGCGGCCGAACTGCTTGCGCTCCTTGACGTAAGCAACGGTCTCTTCCAGAGCGCCCTCGGCGATGCCCAGAGCCTGAGAAGCGATGCCGATACGGCCGCCGTCCAGCGTAGCCATAGCCAGCTGGAAGCCCTTGCCGCGCACGCCCAGCATACGGTCCTTCGGGATGCGGCAGTCCTCAAAGATCAGCTCACAGGTGGAAGAACCACGGATGCCCATCTTGTCCTCAGCCTTGCCGACGGAGAAGCCCGGGTCGGTGCGCTCCACGATGAAGGCGGAGCACAGCTTGGTGGGACGGCCCTTCTTGTCGAGCACGTGGTCGGTGACAGCGATGACGATGAAGACATCAGCGAAACCTGCATTGGTGATGAAGATCTTGGAGCCGTTCAGCACCCAGCAATCGTCCTCTTCCTTTGCAATGGTCTGCTGGCCCTGTGCATCGGTACCGGCACCCGGCTCGGTCAGGCCGAAAGCGCCCAGCCACTCGCCGCTGCAGAGCTTGGGCAGGTACTTTGCCTTCTGCTCCGGGGTACCATTCTCATAAATGGGAGCAGCACACAGGCTGGTGTGAGCAGAGACGATGACACCGGTGGTGCCGCAGACCTTGCTCAGCTCTTCCACTGCCATAACGTAGGACAGCACATCGCCGCCGGCGCCGCCGACAGAGGTGGGGAAATAAATACCCATCATGCCCAGCTTGCCCATCTTCTCGACGGTCTCTTTGGGGAAGTACTCTTCTGCATCAACTTTCTTAGCCAGAGGCTTGACTTCGTTCTCAGCAAACTCGCGGTACATTTTCTGCACCATCTGCTGCTGCTTGGACAGAGTAAAATCCATCGCTATATCCTCCTAACGGGTCTATTTTTCATAGGCCGGGCGCTTTTTTATGGCGAACCCGGTTTGCAAACAAATTCCTCCCGACCGCTTTCCCCGCAGCCGGGAGAAATGTTTTCAAAGATTACAGCTGATCGACCGGAGTCTTGGTGCGGTCTGCGTTATAAACGTAGAAGCCCTTGCCGGTCTTGCAGCCCAGATTGCCGCCGCGGACCATCTTACGGATCAGCGGGCAAGCACGATACTTGCTGTCGCCGGTCTCGTGGTACAGAACGTCCATGATGGCGAGGCAGATGTCCAGACCGATGAAGTCGCCCAGCTCCAGCGGGCCCATGGGGTGATTTGCACCCAGCTTCATGGCGGTGTCGATGCCAGCGATATCGGAAACGCCCTCCATCTTGATGAAGGCTGCTTCGTTGATCATCGGGATCAGGATGCGGTTGACGACGAAGCCGGCAGCCTCGTTGACCTGAACAGGGTTCTTGCCGATAGCGACGGAGATCTCCTTGATCTTCTCGACGGTCTCAGCGGGAGTGTTGCAGCCAGCGATGACCTCGATCAGCTTCATGCGGTCAGCGGGGTTGAAGAAGTGCATACCGACCAGCGGGCGGCTCAGGCCCTTGCCGATCTCGGTGATGGACAGAGAAGAAGTGTTGGAAGCGAAGACGCACTCCGGCTTGCAGATCTTATCCAGCTCGCCGAACGTGGTCTGCTTGACCTTCATATCCTCGAACGCAGCCTCAACGACCAAGTCGCAGTCTGCGCACAGGTCTTCCTTCAGGCCCGGAGTGATGGCAGCGACGATCGCGTCTGCCTTCTCCTGCGGGATCTTGCCCTTCGCAACCAGCTTGTCGTAGCCAGCCTTGATCTTAGCGAGGCCCTTCTCGGCCCACTCCTGCTTGATGTCGCACAGAGCAACCGTATTGCCCTCGACCTGAGCGAATGCCTTTGCAATGCCCTGACCCATCGTGCCAGCGCCAATAACACCGATCTTCATAGGATATCTCTCCTTTATTTCATTGAACTTCCGTTCCCCGGCTCCCTCTCCGGCAGGAGCCGGGCAGCAGAAGCTTAAAATTACAAATTCAAATTAGTTGTTGGTGAAAACAGCCTTGGGCTTCGGTTTCTCACGGGAAAGGAAGCATGCCATGCCTTCCTTCTGGTCGTGAGTCTCGAAGCAGTCGCCGAACAGCTTTTCCTCAACTTCGACTGCCTTCTCGATGGGGAGGCTGATGCCGCTGTTGATGGCCTTCTTGCAGTTGCGCACTGCAATGGGTGCGTTCTTTGCGATCTTGCCCGCCAGCTTCAGGACGTTCTCCATCAGCTCAGCCTGAGGATACACGGCGTTGACCAGACCGATGCGGTAAGCCTCATCCGCCTTGATGTTCAGAGCGGAGTAGACCAGCTGCTTTGCCATGCCCATGCCGACCAGACGAGCCAGACGCTGGGTGCCGCCGAAGCCCGGGGTGATGCCCAGACCGACTTCCGGCTGGCCGAACACAGCGTTATCGGAGCAGATGCGGATGTCGCAGCTCATAGCCAGCTCGTTGCCGCCGCCCAGTGCGAAGCCGTTGACGGCTGCAATGACGGGGATCGGGAAGCTCTCGATCATCAGGAACACATCGTTGCCCAGCTTGCCGAAGGCCTCGCCTTCTGCCTTGGTCATGGTGCTCATGGAGCCGATATCCGCACCGGCCACGAAACTCTTGTCGCCTTCGCCGGTCAGGACGATGCAGCGGATGGTTTCCTGATCCACTGCCTCAAAAGCAGCCTTCAGGTCAGCCAGAACTTCGGGGTTCAGCGCATTCAGTGCCTTCGGGCGGTCGATGGTGATGATCTCGACGGCGCCCTGCACCTCGGTTTTAACAAATGCCATTGTGAAGACCTCCATTCAAAGTCTTATTCTCAGCCAAGAACAGCCCCCGTGCAGGAGGAGTTGCTCCTGCACGGGCCGTTCTGAAATCTGGAGTGCCTCCAGTAATTAGTCCATCTCGACGATGGTAGCGCAGCCCATGCCGCCGCCGATGCACAGGGTAGCCAGACCCTTGTGAGCGCCGCGGTGCTTCATCGCATACAGCAGGGTGACGAGGATACGAGCGCCGGAAGCGCCGACCGGGTGGCCCAGAGCGATTGCGCCGCCGTTGACGTTCACCTTGCTCATGTCGAAGTTCAGTGCCTGACTGACGGCCACAGACTGAGCAGCGAAGGCCTCGTTGGCCTCGATCAGATCCATATCAGCAACGGTCAGGCCGGTCTTCTTCATGACCTTCTTGGTAGCAGCGATGGGGCCCAGACCCATGACTTCGGGCTCGACGCCAGCCAGAGCACCAGCGACCCAAGTTGCCAGCGGGGTGACACCCAGCTCCTTAGCCTTCTCCTCGCTCATGACGACCAGAGCAGCAGCGCCATCGTTGATAGCGGAAGAGTTGCCGGCGGTCACGATGCCGTCCTTGGTGAAAGCGGGCTTCAGGGTGCCCAGCTTCTCCACCGGGGTCAGACGGGGGCCTTCATCGGTATCGAACACGGTGTCACCCTTCTTGCCCTTGATGACGACAGGAACGATCTCGTCCTTGAAAGCGCCGTCCTTGATGGCCTTGTCAGCCTTGACCTGACTGTTGTAGGAGAACTGATCCAGCTCCTCACGGGTGATGGGGTTGTAGCCGTACTTCTTCTGATAGGTCTCGTTGGTGCAGACGTTCTCAGCGGTCATGCCCATGTGCTTGTTGAAGCCGCAGGCATCCCACAGAGCATCGTTGACCATGGTATCCACGATCTCGCTCTTGCCCATGGGAGCGCCCATGCGGTAGCCGTAGCGGCCCTTCATCATTGCGAAGGGAGCCATGTCCATGTTCTCCATACCACCGGCGACCACGATATCCGCATCGCCAGCCTCGATCATCTGGGCAGCCATGTTGACGCAGTTCAGACCAGAGCCGCAGACCACGTTGACGGTGACGGCAGGAGTCTCGATGGGCAGACCAGCCTTCAGGGAAGCCTGACGTGCAACGTTCTGGCCCAGACCGGCCTGAATGACGCAGCCCATGTAAACATGATCCACCTGCTCCGGTGCGACATGTGCACGCTCCAGTGCCTCCTTGATGACGATGGAGCCCAGCTCTGCTGCGGGGACGTTGGCAAGAGTGCCGCCGAATTTACCGATCGCGGTACGGCATGCAGATGCGATAACAACTTTCTTCATGTTAGTAGCCTCCTGATTTGTGTATGTTGGTGAATTTTAGGAACCTAGTTTATCGAAACGCCCGAGGCGTTTGCACATAAGGATCGAGCCTTCAAGGCTCTTCCCCGTTCGCCCGGCGCTCGGCCATCTTCTTGATGACGGCGGCCTCGACATTCGGGGTGACGAACTTGGAGATGCTGCTGCCGTAGCGGGCAGCTTCTTTCACGATCGTCGAGGAAAGATAGCTCCATTTGATGCTGGTCGCAAGGAACATCGTCTCGATGCCGGGCATCAATGCGTGATTGGTCTGAGCAAGCTGGATCTCGTCTTCGAAATCCGTGACCGCCCGCAGCCCCCGCACCATGACCGAAGCGTGGCGCTTTTTTGCGAACTCCACGGTCAGGCCGTCGAAGCTCTCCACGGAGACATTCGGGATGTCCTTGCAGCACTCCTGCAGCAGCACCACCCGCTCCTCTACGGTGAACAGAGGATGCTTCGCACTGTTGATGAGCACCGCCACGATCAGGTGATCGTTGATCTTCGCGGCACGCTTGATGATATCGAGATGTCCTTTGGTGACCGGATCAAAGGATCCGGGATAAACTGCTGTTGCCATCGTGTCCTCCTTGATGCGCTCTCGTATGAAAAGCGCGTTTGGTTTTGTCATGATAGCACTTTCCAGTTCCGGGTGCAAGGGGCGCTTTCCTGCGGCACACATCATCGTTAATTTTTAAACGATTCATGCCGTGCGTCCGCACTGCGCCCTGCTACGCTATAAGTAAATCACATCGTCAAAATTTTATCAAGTCTTTTTTCAAAAAATTTGTTTTCCCTGTACCAAAGAATCCGGTCGAATCGCTAAGATTTTTAGTTATGTTGCCATCCAACTACTTTTTTGCATCGAATTAGCACGAAAGTATTGATTCTCCTCTTTGTTAATGTTATAACTAAGTTATCGGATTGTAAGAGTTTACAATTCCTTTATGTTATTGTAGGAGAGGATGGTTTATAATGGATTACACGGAACTGTATGCGCAGAAGAAAATGACCGCCGAGCAGGCCGCTGCTTTGGTCAAGAGCGGCGACTGGGTGGATTATGGCTGGGCCGTGAACACCCCGGTGGCTGTGGATGCTGCCATCGCAAAGCGTCTGCCTGAATTGGAGAACGTCAACTTCCGCGGCGGCATCCTGATGTGGGTGCCGGAGATCTTCCAGATCGACGACCCCGCTGCCCATATGACATGGAACAGCTGGCACATGAGCGGCATCGAGCGCAAGGCCATTGCGCAGGGCTTCTCCTTCTACTCCCCCATCCGCTATTCCGAGCTGCCCCGCTACTACCGCGACAGCACGGACCCCGTGGATGTGGCGGTCTTTCAGGTGACCCCGATGGACGAGCACGGCTACTTCAACTTCGGGCCCAGTGCTTCCCATCTGGGTGCCGTCTGCGAAAAGGCCAAGAAGATCATCGTGGAAGTCAACACCAATATGCCGCGCTGCCTCGGCGGCACCGAGAACTGGGTGCACATCTCGCAGGTGGCCGGTGTGGTGGAGGGCAATAACCCGCCGCTGGGCCAGATGGCCGCTCCCGGCGCAGCCACCGAGGTCGATCTCGCCGTGGCAAACCTCATCGTCCCGCAGATCCCCAACGGCGCTTGCTTGCAGCTGGGCATCGGCGGTATGCCCAACGCCATCGGCAACCTGATCGCTCAGAGTGACCTGAAGGACCTCGGCGTGCACACCGAAATGTATGTGGACGCCTTTGTGGATATCGCCAAGGCGGGCAAGATCACCGGCCGCCACAAGAATCTGGACAAGGGCCGTCAGGTCTACGCCTTCGGTGCCGGCACCCAGAAGATGTACGATTACCTCGACAACAACCCGGAGTGCATGGCCGCTCCCGTGGAGTACACCAACGACATCCGCAGCATCTCCGCCCTCGACAACTTCATCTCCATCAACAACGCCGTCGATATCGACCTGTTCGGTCAGGTCAACGCCGAGAGCGCGGGCATCAAGCACATCTCCGGCGCGGGCGGCCAGTTGGACTTCGTTCTGGGCGCATACCTTTCCAACGGCGGCAAGAGCTTCATCTGCCTGTCCTCTACCTTTATGAACAAGAAGACCGGCAAGGTCGAGAGCCGCATCCGCCCCACGCTGGAAAACGGCAGCATCGTCACCGATACCCGTGCCAACATCCACTATCTGTGCACCGAGTACGGCTGCGTGAACCTGAAGGGTCTGACCAGTTGGGAAAAGGCAGAAGCTCTGATCAGTGTTGCACACCCCGATTTCCGGGATGAGCTGATCGCCGAAGCCGAAAAACTGCACATTTGGCGCCGGAGCAACAAGCGCTGAGCAACGCCGCGGGAGTTCCTGCTGCCCGCGGCAGGAATGGAGTTTGCAAACATGATGGACAAAAAGCCACACATCAAGCCATACCTTTACGGGATGCTCGCGGGGTTCGGTGCCATTGCACTGAGCATCATCTTCTTCTTCCTGATCTACCGTTTTCAGGGCTTTGGGAACGCGATTTCCAAGGTGACGGGCATCCTGATGCCCTTCATTTACGGCGCGGTGATCGCCTACCTGCTCAAGCCGGTCTGCAACACGGTGGAGAATTTTCTCCGCCGCTTGCTGCCGGAGAAGATGGGCAGCACCGCCAATATGCTGGCCGTGGCGTTCTCGCTGCTGTTCGGCATCCTCGTCGTCTACGCCCTGTTCATGATGATCGTGCCGCAGCTCGTTACCAGCGTGACCACGCTGTATTACACCGCGCGGAACAACATCCGGGACTTTGTGGACTGGGCCTCCAAGCAGGAGATCATCGCCAGCAACGAACAGCTGCTGGACTTCATTGAGACCTCCTACGACAAATTACAGGCCAATCTGGACACATGGGTGAAGGAGACCGTTCTCCCCTCCATGCAGAGCATCCTGAGCGGTGCAGCCGTCGGCGTGATGAGCTTCGTGGCCTTCCTGAAGAACTTTGTCATCGGCCTGATCGTCTCGGTCTATCTGCTGGCCAGCCGGAAGAAGTTCGGCCAGCAGGGCAAGCTGATCCTCTACAGCCTTGTCAAGCGCCGCTGGGCCGACCTCTTTCTGGAAGAGATCTGCTACGCCGATAAGATGTTCGGCGGCTTCATCAACGGCAAGATCTTGGATTCCGCGATCATCGGCGTGCTGTGCTATATCGCCTGTCTGATCTTCAAGTTCCCCAGTGCCCTGCTCGTCTCCGTCATCATCGGTGTGACGAATGTCATCCCCTTCTTCGGTCCCTTCATCGGTGCCATTCCTGCCACCCTGCTCATCCTGATCCAGAATCCCATCAAGGCGCTCTGGTTCGTTCTCTTCGTGCTGGTCCTGCAGCAGGTGGACGGCAACATCATCGGACCCAAGATCCTCGGCAACACCACCGGCCTTTCGAGCTTCTGGGTGCTCTTCGCCATCCTGCTGTTCGGCGGCCTGTGGGGCTTTGTGGGTATGATCATCGGCGTGCCGCTCTTTGCCGTCATCTATGACGTCATCAAGAAACTGGTCCTCCACGGCCTGAAACGCAACGAAGAGCTGGAAATGGTCACCACCTACCACGACCACTTCGGCGACCCCGAAGACGAATAACACGGTTTTCTTTCAACGCTCTGCCGCCCACCCGACGGCAGAGCGTTTTTGACGCAAAAATGCCCCGCCATCCCATACAGGACGGCGGGGCATTGCAGTTTCCGGTGAACTTACTGCTGATTGGGCTTCCAATCTTTATAGTTCTCGTAGCGGCTCTCGCGGATCTTGGTGTGAGACCAGATCTCGTCTGCCATGGGCTGCCAGTTGTCGGCGTAGGCCTTGCACTTGTCACACAGGTGATCCACCGTCTCCGGGCTCTGGAGGTCAGTGCTGTGGGCACCGGTCTCGTGGACCATCTTCTTCAGCAGTTCGGGGTTCTCCAGCATGGGGCAGGGACGCAGGTGGTTCTTGTTGAAGGGCTGGCCGTTGTGGTAAGCCATGAACAGCGGGCTCTGCAGGATCTCCAGAATGCTGCTGTCGTGGATATTGGCATTGGAGTAGTGGATGAAGACGCAGGGCTCTGCATCACCGGCCGAGTTGATGTGGAAGTAGTTGCGTCCGCCCGCGATGCAGCCGCCGACGAACTCGCCGTCGTTCTGGAAGTCCATGGGGTAGAACGGGATGTCGCATGCCTCGCTGCGCAGGTAACGGATGCGGTCGATCATGTACTTGCGCTGCTCCGGGGTGGGCATCAGTTCAGGCGCTGCCTCGTTGCCCACGGGCATGTAGTGGAAGTAGAAGCCGAAGTGGGCACCCTTGTCGCAGAGGAAGCGCATGAAGTCATCATTGGTGACCGCCTCAATGTTGGCGCTGGTGTAGCAGATGGAGGTGCCGAACAGGATACCGTACTGCTTGAGCAGATCCATGGCGCGCATGACGGCAGCGTAGTGGCCCTCGCCGCGGCGGGCATCGTTGGTCTCCGGGGTACCCTCGATGGACAGCATGAAGGCGATGTTGCCCAGACGGACGACTTCCTTGCAGAAGGGCTCGTCGATCAGGGTGGAGTTGGTGTAGATGGCGAACTGGACGTCGTTGTGCTTCTCGGCCAGCTTCAGGATATCGGCCTTGCGCACCAGCGGCTCGCCGCCGGTCAGCATATAGAGGTACACCCCCAGCTCCTTGCCCTGCGAAACGATCTTGTCCATATCGTCAAAGCTCAGGTTGTTCTTGTTGCCGTACTCACCTGCCCAGCAGCCGACACAGTGCATGTTGCAGGCAGAGGTGGGGTCAAACAGGATCAGCCAAGGTACATTGCATTGGTACTTGACGCGGTTCTCGCGGATGGTCTTGGTGCCGCGGAAGAACGCCTCGTAGCCGAGGTTCAGGGCCGTGGTGCGGGCCACGTTGGGGTCCAGCTGGTTCAGCATACAGTTGATGAGCTTAGACCACTTGCTGTCCGGGTTCGTCAGGGTCTGCTTGGCGTGTGCGTAGGTCTCGTCGCTGAAAGAATCGTCGTAGAACTGCTTGGAGAGATCGACGATCTGACCAACGGTCTTAGCGGGGTCTTTCTCGGCGTGGGAAAGCACGAGATCGACAGTCTTGCCCAGTGCAGCACGCTGCATCTTGTGCGTCAACGAATCAAATGCGGTATTCATTCCAATTTCCTCCAATGCTTTTGATACGGGGAGGGGTCTCCCCTGCCGGAATCCAAATCCGGCGGTCAAATGATCTTATATTCCTGCAGCAAGCGGCCGAGGTCGGTCTCCTGCAGTTTGTCGAGCACTTTGTCCAGCGCGAACCGCTTGGCCCAGCTCATTTTCAGGTCACTCAGCGGGCGGCCGTCCCGGAGCTGGACAGCGGCGTTCAGCAGGTCGCGGACGTCGTAGGTGCTGCCCCAGACTTCCGGCACGCCGCGGTCGATGTCCAGCAGCGTATAGACCGCTTCCATGCCGGTGCGCATCGAATACTCGGTGGTGAAGATGGTATCCCGCGGCGTTTCGGCGAACTGGCCGAGGAAGGCAAAGTTGACCGCGCCCTCTGGCACCACCGCCGGGCGATCCCCCGCCTTGCGCGGCATGAAGAACGCCGTGATGTAGGGCATCATCACCGGCACGGTGTTGGCGCTGCGCTCTGCCAGATCCTCGATCTGGGATTCCGGCACGCCGAGGTGATACAGCCACTCCATGCAGATCTCCTTGCCGGTGCAGTCCCGCATGGGCTTTTTGACGTAGTTGCCGGGCTTATCGCTGAACAAGCCGTAGAGCCAGCCCACGAGCTGCCCTTTCGGCTGATCGCGGAACTGGGGCTGGCGGTTGAAGGTCCAGCTGAGCAGCCAGTTCGAGTCCCGCGCGGTCACGATGCCGCCGGTGACGACACCGCCGCTGAAGGGGTCGCGCTGGCAGATGTTCTGGATGTAGGGCACGATCCGCTCGTCCAGCGTGGTGACCGTAGCGCTCATCCAGTTGGTCTGCTCCGGGTCGGAGCAGAAGACCTCCGGATGGCCGAAGGCTTCATCCTGCGCGGCGATCTTCTTCCACAGGTCCCAGCCGCTGCCGGGGCGCAGAGCAGGGTCGAAGTCTGCGGGCTGATCCTGCGCACCGATGGAGGCACCCTCGACGCAGCCGCCGTTGGTGATGAAGACCAGATCGTTTTCGGTCAGATCCACCCGCTCCTCGTGCTCGTCCACGAACAGACAGATGGTCTTGGCCTGTTTGCGGCCCTCCGCGATCTCGAACTCAATGTTCGTGACCTTGGTGTTGTAATGGAACCGGACGCCGTATCCTTCCAGATAGCGGATCATGGGCAGGATCATCGACTCGTACTGGTTGTACTTGGTGAACCGAAGCGCCCGGAGATCCGGAAGCCCGCCGACATGGTGGATGTAGCGCTTGAGGTAGAGCTTCATCTCCAAGGCGCTGTGCCAGTTTTCAAAGGCGAACATGGTGCGCCAGTAGAGCCAGAAGTTCGAAGAAAACACCTCATCGTCGAACACATCGGTGATGCGCTTTTCGTACAATTGCTCGTCCGGGGTGAAGAAGAGCTTCATAATCTCCATGCAGCCCTTGTCCGACAGGCCGAACCTGCCGTCGGTGTGGGCGTCCTGCCCCTGCTTTTCCGTCACGCGGCAGAGCGAGTAATTCGGGTCCTTTTTGTTCAGCCAATAATACTCATCCAGCACGCTCACGCCATCGGTCTCGATGGACGGGATGGAGCGCAGCAGATCCCACATCACCTCGAAATGGTTGTCCATCTCCCGCCCACCGCGCATCACATAGCCGATGCCGGGGTATTGATAACCGTCGCATGCGCCGCCGGGGATGGGCCCTTTTTCAAAGATGTGGACATGTTCGCCCTTCATCTGGCCGTCCCGCACCAGATAGCACGCCGCAGTCAACGCGGCCAGCCCGGTGCCGACGAGGTAGGCCGACTTGCGGTCTACGTCTTTTGGTTTCAGCGGACGCGCAAATGCTTCGTAGTTACCACTGGAATAATACATGTTATTCCCTCCGTTTGTTGTGGTTTCGTTGGGTATAGTTTGCGCTGATAACACTGTATCATTTTGCCAAAAAAGGTTCCATAAACAGAAAAAGCACCGTGATGGAAAACCCATCACAACGCTTCTTCTGCTCAAATTTTCATCAATCGTCCAGATCCGACGGACTGCGGTCCGTGCGGAACCGGCGCAGCGCCCGCTGGAACTCGCCGTGGAGAAGGATGTTCAGCCGTTCCGTCATCCGGACGGGGTCCTCCTTCATGTCCCTGCGGATCCATTCCAGCGTCATGCCCACCAAGGCGTACTTGTAGAAGTCTACGATGAACTGTTTGTCGGCGTCCTGCACCGTGATGCCCTGCATCCCCCGGTCCAGAAACTCCCGCAGCATGGGGTCCAGTATCCTATATAAGTACTGTTCCACTTGCTCCCGGCTCATCGAGCGGTAAACGTTCATGACCAGAACCTTGTTCTCCTGCACCTGACGCAGGAGATCGAGGTAAGCCTCCGACCACGTATCGAACGTAGGCTTTTCCTCCAGCGCCTTCGCAGCATCCTCGACCATGATCCAATCCACAAGGTCGTAGATATCCTTGAAGTGGTAATAGAACGTCATCCGGTTGACACCGCAATCCTCGGTGATATCGTTGATCGTGATCTTGTTCAGCGGTTTCTGGAGCAGCAGCTTTTTCAGCGATGCCTCCAGCGCTCTCTTTGTCGTCTGTGACACAAATCCCATCCTTTCCCAGCAGCGCCGTGCGCACCGCTGTCCGTGGTGGCTGGCCGTTCGGCCAGAGAAGTGAGAATACTTCCTTTACAATATACCGCCTCCGGGGGGCTTTTGGCAAGTGAAAGTTTCACTTTTTCGATAAATTTCTGTTGCAAAGTCTCCCTTCTGCGAAATTTTGCACCGTTTTGCTCGCTTTTTCGTCCCGTTTCCGGAGCATTCTTCCCCCAGAATCCGCCCTTCCCTCTTGATTTTCGGCCCCGGTGTGCATACAATGGAGACGGGAGACGAATGGTGTCTCCCGCGATAGAGTGGAACACGGAAAGAAGGTTTTTGATATGATCAGGACCATTGGATTTTTAGGCTGTGGGAATATGGGCGGTGCCATCGCGCGCGCCGTCTGCAAAGCGACCGACCCGCAGAACGTTTATCTGGCCAACCGCACTGCCGCCAAGGCCGAGGCACTGGCCGAGGAACTGGGCTGCAAGACCACCGTCAACGACGAGGTCGCCGGGCGGTGCGACCTGATCTTCCTCGCGGTCAAGCCGCAGATGATGGAAGCCCTGCTGGCCCCGCTGAAGTTCACGCTGAACGAGCGGCCCGGCCGGTTCATTTTATGCAGCATGGCAGCTGGCCTTTCCATCCCACGGATTCAGGAGATGGCGGGCGAAGATTACCCGGTCATCCGCATCATGCCCAACACCCCGGCCTCCGTGGGCGAAGGGATGATCCAGTATTGTTCCAGCCATGTCACCGCCGAGGAAGAGACTGAATTCTGCAAGCTGATGGCCCCCGCCGGCCGGCTAGACCCGGTGCCAGAAGCCCTCATCGACGCGGCCAGCTGCGTTTCCGGCTGCGGCCCGGCATGGGTGTATCAATTCATCGAAGCGCTGGCAGACGGCGGCGTAGCCTGTGGGCTACCCCGCGCCAAGGCGCAGGAATACGCCGCCCAGATGGTGCTGGGCAGCGCAAAGCTGGTGCTGGAAAGCGGCAAGCACCCCGGCGAGCTGAAGGACGCCGTGTGCAGCCCCGGCGGCAGCACCATTCAGGGCGTCCGGGTGCTGGAAGAGCGCGGGTTCCGCGGCGCGGTGACGGACGCCGTCCTCGCGGCCTATGACAAGACAAAAGAGATGGGAAAGGGTTAAGTTTATGCGAATCGTCGTCAAAATCGGCACATCCACCCTCGCATACCCCACCGGGCGGCTGAACATCCGGCTGACCGAAAACCTCGTCAAGGTCCTGAGCGACCTGAAGAACGCCGGGCACGAGGTCATCCTCGTCTCCTCCGGTGCCATCGCAGTGGGGTTCGGCAAGCTGCTGCTCCCCTCCCGCCCCACCGAGATGTCGGTGAAACAGGCGTGCGCCGCTGTGGGCCAGTGTGAGCTGATGTACACCTACGACCGGCTGTTCACGGTCTATAACCACACCGTTGCGCAGATCCTGCTGACCGGCGCGGACATGGAAACGCCCGACCGGCGGCAGAATTTCCAGAACACCCTGACCCGGCTGCTGGAAATGGGGGCCCTGCCCATCATCAACGAAAACGACACCGTGTCCACCGATGAGATCACCTCCATCGGCGACAACGACACGCTGGCCGCCATCGTCAGCCACTGCATCCACGCCGACCTGCTGGTCCTGCTGAGCGACATCGACGGCCTTTACACCGCGAACCCCCACACCCACCCGGAGGCCCAGCTCGTCCCGCTGGTGGAGGAGATCACGCCGGAGATCCTCGCGCTGGCCGATGGGGCTGGTTCGGCGCTGGGCACCGGCGGCATGTCCACCAAGCTCCGCGCCGCCAAGCTCGTGACGGCAGACGGGGCCGATATGGTCATCGCCAACGGCTCCCACCCGGAGCTGCTGTACGATATTGCCGAGGGCAAACCTGCGGGCACCCGCTTTGCGGGCCATAAGGAGGGCTGAACCATGACGACACAGGAAATTCTGGAAGCTGCCCGCGCGGCAAGATCCGCACTGGCGCTGGCGGACGGCCAGACCCGGACACAGGCGCTCTGGGGCATGGCGGACTGGCTCTGCCACCCCGACCAGATGGACGCCATCCTCGCCGCCAACGCGGAGGACATGGCCGCCGCCAAGGGGCACATTTCCGACGTGATGCTGGACCGCTTGGCCCTGACGCCGGAGCGCATCGGCGCCATGGCGCGGGGCATTCTGGACGTTGCCGCCCTGCCCGACCCGGTGGGAGCCGTGCTGAACCGCATCCAGCGCCCCAACGGGCTGCTGATCGAAAAGACTGCCGTGCCCATGGGCGTCATTGCCATCATCTACGAGAGCCGCCCCAACGTGACCAGCGACGCCGCCGCCCTTGCCATCAAGAGCGGCAACGCCTGTGTGCTGCGCTGCGGCAAGGAGGCTTGGCGCTCGGCCCACGCCATCGTGGAGGCGCTGCGGAAGGGGCTGCAGGAGAATGGTCTGCCCGAAGCCGCTGTCTCCCTCATCGAGGACACCACCCACGCCTCCGCCAACGCCCTGATGACGGCGGTGGGCTATGTAGATCTGCTCATCCCCCGCGGCGGGGCCGGGCTGATCCGCGCCTGTGTGGAAAACGCCAAGGTCCCCTGTATCCAGACCGGCACCGGCATCTGCCATATCTTCGTGGACGATTCCGCCGATCAGGACAAGGCGCTGAACATCATTGAGAACGCCAAGGCCAGCCGCCCCAGCGTCTGCAACGCCGAGGAAGTCTGCCTTGTGCATTCCGCCATCGCCGCCGAGTTCCTGCCCAAGCTCGCCAAGCGTCTGGGCGAGGAGCGCACGGCCAAAGGGCTGCACCCGGTGGAGCTGCGGTTGGACCAGCGGGCAGCGGCCCTTATCCCCGGCACCCCCGCCGGGCCGCAGGACTTCGACACCGAATTTCTCGACTACATTCTGGCCGTCAAGGTCGTGGACAGTGTGGAGGAAGCCATTGGCCACATCGCCCAGCACTCCACCGGTCACAGCGAAGCCATCCTGACCCAGAACGAGGCCCACGCTTCCCTCTTCACGGCGGCCGTGGACAGCGCGGCGGTCTATGTCAACTGCTCCACCCGCTTCACCGACGGCGGCGAGTTCGGCCTTGGCTGTGAGATGGGCATCTCCACCCAGAAACTCCACGCCCGCGGCCCCATGGGCTTGCAGGAGCTGTGCAGCTATAAGTATGTCATCCATGGAGATGGACAGATCCGGTGATCGATCTTACTCCCCCAGTCACTGCTTTGCGGTGGCTGGGGGAGTTTTGTTATTTTGCACTTTTGTTTTGTCCCATGGACTGTTTTTTCATCGAAAACAGTTTCGCTCGATGCTTCAAAAGTATTTTTCGTATTTATGGATGGTTGCATCCAAGTTTTCTCTATTCTCCACAAAAACAAAGTCATACTTTCCGGATATGAACCATCAAAAAAGACGATTTTTCTCTTGACAAGGCCTATTTTGGCGCGGTAAAACTATATTGGAACATATGGAATCAGTTTTATAGGTTGAATTGTTCAAATTTGAAATTGTCCTTCTCTGAACTTCAGTTCAAAAAAGCATATCCGCCTTCAGACATTAGGAAAAGGAGAGAGTGAATATGACGATCGCAATCCTCGCACATGATTCCCGCAAAGAACTCGCGCTTCAGTTCTGCACCGCCTACAGTGGGATCCTTTCCCGCAACACGGTCATCGCCACCGGCACCACCGGCCGGATGCTGAATCAGACCACCGGCCTCCCGGTCCATTGCTACCTCTCCGGCCGTCTGGGCGGCATCCAGCAGATCGCCGCCCGCGTCGCCTGTGATGAAGTGGATCTGGTCCTCTTCTTCCGCGACCCGCTCAAGGCGGACAGCGGCAACTCCATCGAGCAGAATCTGCTCCGCCTGTGCGATATGCACAGCGTGCCCATCGCCACCAACATCGCAACCGCCGAAGTGCTGCTGCGCGGCTTGGATCAGGGCGACCTCGACTACCGCGAAGGGATGCACCCCGCTATTGTCGAGCCGCTGGCCCCGGTCACCCGCGCCGTGTGCTGAAAAGCCGCTTGCCTTTGATTTTTGTGTATAGAGGGAAAAGAAACAGCGCCGCAGAAGGTTTTTGGTCTTCTGCGGCGCTGCGTTTTTATGCGGTTTTGGTGAGAATGCTTACTCCAGACCAGCCATCTGCTTGACGGCCTTCATGGCGAAGGTCAGGGTGCGGCCCATGGCCACGCCTGCCATGAGGCAGGGGTAGTTGTTGGCGAAGAAGGAGCCGGACATATCGCCGGTGACGTACAGGCCGGGCATGGGCTTATTGTCGCTGTCCAGTGCCTGACCCTTCTCGTTGATGGCAATGCCCTGCTCGGTAGTCAGCAGAGAGGCACCCAGCCAGCAGCCATAGAAGGGTGCGGTGCGGATGGCGCTCAGGCGGTAAGCGGGCTTGCCGAAGTCCTCGTCGTTCTGCTGGTCGTACAGCTTGTTGTAGCGGTCCACGGTGGCAAGGAAGGTCTCCTTGGCGTCACCCGTGAAGCCAAGCTTGTCCGCCAGCTCCTCGATGGTGTCCGCCTTGAAGAAGCAGCCCTCTTTCTCTGCATTCTCCATCTGGCTCTTGATGTAGTCCTCACCGGCGTTGCGGGTCTGTGCGGAGCAGCCGATGGTGTGGAAGCGCTTGACGTCTTCCAGAATGTTGGCGTCGCAGATCTGTGCGTAGACGCGGCCCGGCTGGTGGGCGGCGGCGTAGACGATATCGTTGTAGGGGCAGCTCTCATTGGCAAAGCGCTCGCCGTCCCGGTTGACCTTCAGGAAAGGCTGGGTACCGGGGTTGTACTGGCGGATCTTGCCGGGGAAGGCCTTGCCACCAAAAGCGTTCTCGCTGTCCACGTAGCCAGCATCCACGCCGGGGGCCACGATGCCGCGGTCGAACAGCATGGGAGCGGCTTCCTTGTCGAGGTTTGCACCGGCCCAGACAGCGGCACGGATGCCGTAGCCCTTATCGGCCGGAGAGTAGGAACAAGCAGTGGTAACGGAGGTACCCAGCGGGTCCAGCTGCTCCATCATGTAGGGGTTGCCGGGGAAGCCGCCGCAGGCCAGCAGCACACCCTGATTGGCGTTGTAGCGGATGAAGTGGTCGTCCTCGGTGCTCTGGGCAATGACACCGGTGATGCGGCCGGAGGAATCCTTCTCCAGCTTGGCAAGGCTGGTCTTGAAGTCGATGCCGTAGCCCAGCTCCTCAATGTATTGCTGCAGGGCTTCGTTGCGCTGCAGCCCGGCAGCAGACTCGCTGGCGCGGTAGTTGTGCTCCTGCACGGGGTAGAGATAATCGGTGTTGTGCTCGGCGTTCTCGGCGGGCCAAGCAGCCTCCGCACCAGAAGTAAATTCGCACTCCCAGCCGAACTTATCTTCCAGAATGCTGCGCATGAAATCGTGCATGGCAGCAGACTCGTTGATCCAAGTCTTGACAACGCGCTGGTCACACTTGCCGGAAGCATAGCGGGAGATCTCGCTCAGCAGCTTGGCCTTATCGGTCGCGGGGGCACCGGCGGCTTTGGCAGCAGCGGAGTCGATGGCGCCGTACCAGTGGCGGGTGTCCTGCACTACAGCATTCTGCTCGATGATGCGGAAGTTCAAGCCGTTGGCGGCTGCATAAGCGGCAGCAAACATACCGCCGTTGCCTGCGCCCACGATGAGGATGTCGGTGTCCACGGTCTCGGTGATGGCGGCCTCGTCGATATCAGGCTCCTTGCCCAGCCAATCGGTCTCGTCGCCGGTGGGCAGTTGGACGCTGGACACGGTGGCTTCGCCCTTGGCCTGTGCAAAGCAGCTCTTGGCGGCCTTCATGACAGCCTCGGAGGTCACGGTGGAGCCGGACACGCCGTCGATCTCGGCAGAACCGGCAGCCAGCAACTGCTCCTTGAGCTGGTCTGCAGCGGCAGCGCCGTAGGAAGCGGTCTCGCCGGAGGTATCGACCACCACATTGGTCACAGCGCTGTCGGAGAAGGTCATGGTGACCTTGACGGTGGAGGAAATGCCCTCTGCGGTGCCCTCATAGGTGCCGGGGATGTAGGTGCCGGCGGGGGCCGCTGCGCTGGAAGCGACGGTGGAGGAGCTGGCGGAGTTGCAGGCAGCCAGTGCACCGGCGGTAACACCGGACATGGCCGCAGCGGCCGCGATCTTCAGAAAACCTTTGCGCGAGATCTTGTTCATTGCGGGAGTTCCTTTCTTCTCTTCTTCGTGTGTTCTTCGTTTACCTTCTGCTTCAATCGAATCGCGCGGCATGTGGGGCCGCGCGCACTTCGTTCGATAATAATTTAACACAAAGTTTACCCCTTGTCCTTTAAGAATCTTTAAGCTTCTCAACCGCTTCCTTGCCGCAAACTGCTGTTTTTGCTCTTCGTTTGTCAAATAACAGTCAAATTCATGGAAAACAAAGCGCCCACCGCTTAAATTTCTTTAAGAAGTGGGCGCTTTTCCGTTAACGATTCTTTGGCCTTGGAAATCAAGCTCTTTCCTTTTTCCGAATTTATCAGGCAGTTTTTTTCACTGCGATACTATTTTCATAAAGTTCATGCGGGGCAATATCTTGTCCTTCCGGCCATTCGATTCCAATTCCGCCGGGCAGCATCTGAACCGTTTTGAAGTAGTTATCATCCTTCAGTTTGCTAAACCACGAACCCATCGCATAGGGTTCCACATCAAACACCTTTATTTCCCCGGTTTCATACGACAGGCGCAGTTTCATTTGAGGAAGCGGTTCCACTTTTACCAGTCTCGGTTGCAGCATTTCCATTCCTCCTTACTTCAGCGGGTCAATGCGAAAAAACTGTTCGCCGTTGGACAACAGTGTCCAGTTCGCAGCCAAGTCATCTTTATGGATTTCCATCCAAGCATCCACAAGCTTCATCTGGGCTTTCGGAAGTTTTCCTTCCAGCACGGTTCCATCCAATGCAATCACGGCTTCCTGCCCCGAATATTCGACATGAATATGCGGCATGTTGTGTTTTCCGCCTATTTCTTTATACATTCGCACAATGATCCCATAAAACATGCACAGCACCGGCATTTTCAAACACCTCCTGCCATTTCTTCCAATTGCATTATACCAAATATCCCTGCAAAAAGAAAGAGCCCGCGTCATTCTTCCCGCCCATCCGGGCGGAAGACATAGCCTTTGCCCCAGACATTTTTCAGATAGATGGGTTTGGCCGGGTCCGGCTCGATCTTGCTGCGCAGATTGTGGATGTGCACCTGCACCGTGCGCACATCGCCGAGGCTGTCCTTGCCCCAGATCTTCTGGTACAGCTCGTTGGCTGTGAAGAAATTGTTCGGGTACCGGACAAAAAGCGACAGGATGCGAAACTCCATATCGGCCAGATGGACGCTCTGGCCGTCCTTTTCGACACAGTGGCTGTTGGAATCCAGCGTAAAAGCCGCGCAGTGGTAGCCGTTGACGCTGGGTTCGGCGGCATCCATCTGCACCCGGCGGATGTTCGCCATGATGCGGGCCAGCAGGACCTTGTGGTTATAGGGTTTGGTCAGAAAATCGTCGCCGCCCAATTCCAGCGCACGCACCACAGTATCCGTGTCGTCAAGGCAGGAAGTAAAGATGATGGGGCAGTGGTGCCAGCTTCGCAGCCGCTGGCACAGGTCCATGCCATTGGTATCCGGCAGCAGGATGTCCATCAGGATCACATCGAAGTTTTCGCGGGCATGGCTCAGCGCCTCGCCGCCCGTCTCGGCACAGACGACCTCAAAATTCTGCCGGCTTTTCAAGAAGTAGCAGGTCGTATCCCGGATCACCGGGTCATCCTCCACCAAAAGCACACGGATCATCCTTTTGCTCTCCCCTTTTTCGCGAAAATTTGATATACTGATTTTAGTATACCTTATTTCGCACTCTTTCTCAACCGTTTTGGCTCAACTGGTTCGGGGAAGTTTGCGGCTTTTCGGGAGGACGATCATGACAAGAAAAAAGGTTCTGATAATGCTGGGGGCCGTCGTGTTGGCCGTGGGCATCGCGCTGGCGGGCATCTGGTACAATGCACAGCTGCCGCCGCTGGCCTATCCGGGTGCCCCGGCCCAAGACGCCGAGATCCTGTTCACCACATGGGCCGACCGTTACCCGGCGGAGGGGCAGACTGCGCTCACCCTGCGCACCACATTGCAATGGCTGGCCGTCACGGTCTTCTGCACCCTCGCGGCAGTGGTGCTGGCGCTCTACTATTATAAGCACCAGCGGGAGCTGGGGTATTTCCTGCTCTATCTCGCGGTGCTCATCGCATGGGGCGCGGTGATCATCCTCTTCCCCATCAGCCTTGACCCTGTGGCCGCGGCATTGAAGCGCTGTTTTTTCCCGCTGACCGTGCTGGCCCCCATCCTGCTGAGCTCCGCGCTCACCGGCGTCGCCCCCGTCAGCCGAACCCAAAAGCTGCTGGTGCTGGTATTGACCATGGGCTATTTCCCGATCGCGCTCCACTCCGACGCCCGTGTGCGTGCTGCGGCCCTGTTCGGCGGCATGATCTACTGCATGGGACTGCTCCTTCTTGCTTACGCCAAAGGCTCCGCTTCCGTTTTGCTGCTGCTCTTCCCCTACGCGGTAACCGCCGGGCTGCGGATGTGGGTCATCCTTCCGGGGCTGGATCTTCCCTTCTTTTCGGAGAGCATCCGGTTTTATCTGGTGCGCTGCGCCCGCATCTACGACATTCCCTTCACGCTGGGCTGCATGACCTTCGTCTGCCGCCGGTTCGCATTGCAATTCGACCGCACCGAGCATCTGGCGCGGGAGCTGGATGAGCGGGTGGTCCAGCGCACCCGCGCCCTGACCGAGGAGAGTGAAGCCCGCAAGAGCATGATGCTGAACATCTTCCACGACTTGCGCAGCCCGCTGTTCGCGGTGTCCAGCGGGCTTGACACGCTGGAAGCTGCCCCCGACGCCCTGCCCGCCCTTCTGCCCGCCATGCAGCAGCGGATGACCTTTCTGCGGCGGCTGACGGAGGACCTGTTCCTCGCCGCCAAGCTGGAGCAGAAGCAGGTGATGCTCAACGAAGACCGCGTCTCCCTCAGCGAGGCTGCTGCGGCCGTCTGTGAGAGCTTCCAAAACGAGGCCGCGAAAAAAGGCGTCACGCTGACGACCCGGTTCGACGCCGAGCTGCCCGTCTGGGGCGACGCCATGCGGCTGCAGCAGATCGTCCAGAACCTCGTGACCAACGCCATCCACTACACCCCCGCCGGCGGCACGATCACGGTCCACAGCTTCGCTGCGGAGGGCCGCGCCCTCGTCCTTGTGCAGGACACCGGCTGCGGCATCGCTCCCGAAGATCAAGCCGCCGTCTTTGACCGCTACTTCCACACCACTGCTGACACCAAGCACGATTCCACCGGCCTTGGCCTGACCATCGCGCAGGAGCTGGCCCACTTGCACCACGGCGAGATCACGCTGGAAAGCGAAGTGGGCAAAGGGAGCTGTTTTACCTTGGCGCTGCCCCTGCTGGAAGATTGAGGACACAAAAAATGCTCTGCCACGCAGAAATGGCAGAGCATTTTTTCATACGTAAGTTTATGCCAGCGGGTCCCACAGCTTCATGGGCAGAGGCTCCTGATCCAGCAGGGCGCGCTGGGCATCGCTCAGCAGGCTCTTGCGGACCGTGACCTGATAGACGTTGGCCTTGAACCACTTCTCGCTGCCGATGAAGTAGCCCTTCTGGCCGGAGGCGTCGCCCCAGCTGTTCTCGATCTTCCAGCGGTTCGCGGTGCCGTTCTCCTCCAGATTAACGCCGCAGAACATCATGCAGTGGTTCATGGTGCTATCGCGGGTGAGCAGCCGCTCGGCCTTGGTCATATGGAAGGTCAGGCCGCCCAGCACTTCGCCGTACTGGAAGCAGTCGGGGTCCCAATAGCCGTTGGCACGGTCGCCGTCCGGGTGGCAGTCGCAGCTGAACATGACGCCCTCCCCGGCCTGAAGCTGGCGGATGGTCAGGTCTTCCAGCTCTTTCTGCGACAGGTTGAGCCAGAACATGTTGTCCTCCACCACGTCGCCCATGAACGGCTGGCAGTAGGTGCGGTTGATCTCGTGGATGGGCGAAGAGATGATGACGACGTAATCGTCAAAATCGTTGCCCACGTACTTTTCAAGGAAGCTCTTCGGAGTCAGACCGCGGTCGCAGTGGTAAACTTTGTCGGTATCGGTGTACTCAAAGTCGAAGGTCTTGGGCGGCTGACCGTAGAGGATGCGCAGGGCGTTGTAGATCTCCGCCAGCATCTCCTCGCGGCGGGCAGCGGGGTCCTTGCCCGCGCGGACGAGGGCGCGCAGTTCCAGCGCATCCTCCCGCATCTTGCGGGTCAGGATAGGCAGATACTTGGCCGTGCCGGTGGAGTGGACCGTTTCCGGCATGACCCAAGAGGGCACGACGCCGTACTTTTTGATCAGGCTGATGGCCATATCCCACTGGCCGCCGTCCGGCAGCGGATTGCCCATCAGGGTGAAGGTCTCGCGGTCGTCCAGTTCCTGATCGGCGAAGTGGATGATGTTTTCAAAGAAGAGGTTTGCCTTTTCCAGCTTGTCATAGAAGGCCAGATAGGTGGGCGAGATGGAGAAATCCTCCAGCTTGCACTTCTCGATGACCCGCTGACGCAGGACGTTCAGGGTGGAGAACATCCAGCAGCGGCCGCTCTGCTTCTGGTTGGTGATGTTGTTGGTCTTGACCAGAACGGAGAAGTCCATCTGGAGCTTGGCCGCAGCGGCGGGCACAAAGGCGGCATCCGGCAGGGCGGTGCGGGAGATGGCGTTGGACATCACCTGCAGCGCGGGGCGTGCTTCGTAGCCCTGCTCAAAACGGGCCAGCATTTCAGAGTCAATGGGAGTTACCTTGTTCATTGTTTTCACACTTTCTGTCTTCATTTCAAAAGCGCTGTCAACTTCTCCATGCGGTGAATCGCTTCATCGAGGACGTCCGTTCCTCTTGCAAAGTGCATCCGAATGAGGTGGTTCACCGGCTCCCGGAAGAAGCTGGAGCCGGGCACGGCGGCTACGCCGACCTCGCGGATCATCCACTCGCAGAACTGCAAGTCCGTCCAACCCGCAAACTGCGGCAGGGCGAGGAAGTCCGAGATGTCGATCATCACGAAATATGTGCCCTGCGGGACATTGTGCTTCAGGCCGATGCGATCGAGCCCGGCGAGGAAATGGTCGCGCTTTTCGGTATAAAGCGCACACAAATTCCCGTAGTAACTCTGCGGCATTTCCAGCCCGGCAACGGCAGCTTCCTGCAAGGGAGCCGCCGCGCCCACCGTGAGGAAATCGTGGACCTTGCGAGCCCCCTCGATGACCTCGGCCGGGCCGATGAGGTAGCCCAGACGCCAGCCGGTGATGGAGTAGGTCTTGGAGAGCGAATTGCAGGTGATGGTGTGCTCGAACATACCGGGCAGACTGGCCATGCAGATATGCTCGTTGGGGGCGTAGACGATGTGCTCATACACCTCGTCGGTGACGACAAAGGCATCGTACTTCAGCGCGAGCTTTGCGATGGCCTCCAGCTCATCGCGGCGGAAGACCTTGCCGCAGGGGTTCGAGGGGTTGCAGAGGATCAGCGCCTTGGCCCCCTCTGCAAAGCCCTTTTCAATGAGGCTGAGGTCAAACTCATAAGTCGGCGGGACCAGCGGGATATAGATGGGTTTGGCCCCAGAGAGGATGGCATCTGCGCCGTAGTTTTCGTAAAACGGCGAGAAGATCATGACCTTATCACCGGGGTTGCAGATGGTCATCATCGCAGCCATCATGGCCTCGGTGCCGCCGCAGGTGACGCAGACCTCGGTGTTGGGGTCCACTTCATGATGGAGGGCGGGGCTCGTCTTTTTCGCCAGTGCTTCGCGGAAATTCTGGGCACCGAAGGTCACGGCGTACTGGTGCGGGCCTTTGTAAGCCGTTTGAGCCAGTGCGTCCAGCAGTTCCTTCGGCGGATCAAAATCCGGGAACCCCTGCGACAAATTGATGGAGTCATATTGGTTGTTGATCCGGGTCATACGGCGGATGACGGAGTCGGTAAACGTGCCGACACGATCACTTAAAACAGGCATAGATTTCTCCTGTAAGCTCTCCCAGTCGCCTTCGGCGAAAGCCCCCCCCTCAGAGGGGGCCTTATCACGTGGGCAATGAGGGGAAGCGTTACTCCTTAAAGTAAGCATTCTGCACAGCCAGCAGCACACCCGCGCGGCTGGCGGCGAAGTTCAGACCGCCCTGTAAGTAGCAAGTATAAGGCTCGCGCAGGGGGCCGTCGCAGGAGAGCTCAATGGTGCTGCCCTGTGTAAAGCTGCCGCTGGCCATGATGACTTCATCGGTATAGCCCGGTTCCGGCGAGGGTTCCGGGGCGGCGTAGCTGTCCACGGGGCTGGCCGCCTGAACGCCGCGGCAGAAGCCGATGAGGGCATCGGCGGTGCCCGCGTCGAAGCAGGTCACGATGTCGTTGTGGTCCTCGCAGTAGCGCGGGATGGGCTTTTTCCCCACCAGCTCCAGCAGACACTGGGCGTAGATGGCGGTCTTGATGGCCTCGCAGACGACGCCGGGCGCATAGTAAAAGCCCAGATACATGTCGCGCGGGGTGTCCAGTGTACAGCCCAGATCCTTGCCGAGGCCGGGGGCGTTCAGCCGGTAGGCGCACAGCTCCACGAGGTCGCGGCGGCCCGCGATGTAGCCGCCGGTGGGGGCGATGCCGCCGCCGGGGTTCTTGATGAGGCTGCCGACCACGAGGTCGGCCCCTGCCTGACAGGGTTCCTCCGTCTGGGTGAACTCGCCGTAGCAGTTATCCACGAAGATGATGATCTCCGGGTTGGCGGCGCGGGCGGTATCGGCGATCTTTCGGATGGTGGCGAGGTCAAAAGCATTCCGCTGCAGATAGCCGCGGCTGCGCTGGATGTGGCAGACCTTGGCCCCCGGTGCCTTCTGGGCGATCCGATCGTAATCCGGGGTGAAGTCGGCCTTGAGGGGGGCTTCGTCGTACTTGACGCCGTAGTCCATCAGGGTGCCGGTGCCCTTGCCCTTGCCGTCCAGCCCGATGACGCCTTCCAGCGTATCGTAGGGGCGGCCGGTGGCAGCCAGCAGGGTGTCCCCTGCCCGCAGCAGACCGAACAGCGCCACGGCCAGCGTATGCGTGCCGCTCTGGAACTGGCTGCGGACGAGGGCGTCCTCCGCCCCCATCACCTCGGCAAAGATCTGCTCCAGCTTGGCGCGGCCGGTATCCCACAGGCCGTAGCCGGTGGTGCCCAGCATATCGGTGGAGGACATCTGGGTATCCGCAAAGGCTTTCAGCATCTTGAGCTGGTTGTAATCGCGGATCTCTTCCATGTGCCTGAAGTAGGGCTGGCAGAGTTCCATGGCTTTTTCATCGAGGGCCAGCACTTCGGGTTTGAAATCAAAAAAATGGCTTAACATTGACATATCGAATCCTTAGGTTTTCGTTTTATTTTTTACGTAGAGTATGTACTCTTTTGCTTGCCAAAAGAGTACCAGAAAAGCACCGCTTTTTCGAGGCGCGGGCACGAATCAGGGGCTGCTCGCCCCTAATAACCCCAAAGCAGTTGGCTTCACCAGAAAATCGGGCGGTGCGCCAGTCGGCGCAAACGCTTTTCCGATTTTCTGATTCAGCCGATTTTAATTTTCTGTTTGCTCATACCGTGCATATTCTCCGAGCTTCTCGAAGCCGAGGCGGGTATAAAAGTGCACACGCTCCGGGCTGCACAGGAAGACAGGCTGCAAGCCCTCGGCGGAAAGCTCGTTTGCCAATTGGACGATGAGCCGCCCGCCGATGCCTTTGCCGCGCAGTTCCTCTGCCGTCTGCCCACAGGCCATGTAGGCCTGCCCGTTCGCAATGGCATAGGCCCCCACGGTGCAAGCGATCTCTTCCCCCTGCATCAGGGCCCAGACGCGGGCTTTGCCCCGGCTGCGCTTTGAGCACAACTCGGAGTAGAAATCATCCCGCCGGGTGGGGCGGTCCGGGAAAAGCTCCTCCGCCAACGGGTACGCCGACGGCTCCCGTTCCAAGCGCAGGGAGGCCCAGAGCGTTTCGTCCGCATGGGGCTGCGGCAGCTGCCGCCCCGGTGTGAGGCCGAAGATGCTGTGGGTTCTTGCACGGGTCCACCCGGCGGGCGGGGCGGCCTCGGCTTCGTCGAGGATGACGGCCCGGCACCCGCAAAAGCGGAGAAATCCAGCCAGTTCTTCGGGGTTTGCGTGGCCCGCCATCCAAGCGGTGCTGCCGCCGATATCCAGCGCCAGCGTCGGCCCGGCAAAGAAGCGGCCCGGCTGGCTTTTGCCGAACAGTTCCAGCGCCAGCGGCAGGGTCGCCCCCATGCAGAGCTTGCCTCGGCAGACGTTGTAAAAGCGCCGCCGGTCCTTCTGTGTCGTGACCTGTTTGATCATTTCAGCGCGTTGACGATGCTCTTGAACTCGCGGCCACGCACCTCAAAGTTGGGGTAAAGGTCGAAGGAAGCGCTGGCCGGGGACAGGATGATGATATCCCCCGGCTGTGCGGCGGCGCGGGCCAGCTCCACGGCGTGCTGCATACTGTCAGCATGCTGGATGGCAAGGCCGGATGCGGCAAAGTCCGGGTGCTCACGGACAGCCTTCTCGATGCGGGGGCCGGTGGCACCCATCAGCACGAGGTTCTTGACGTGAGCGATGACCTCCGGGGCCAGCGGCTCATAGGGGATGTGCTTATCGTAACCGCCCGCAATGAGGATCACCTTCTGGTCAAAGCTGCGCAGACCGGCGATGGTGCGGGTGGGGCTGGTGCCGATGGAGTCGTTGTAGTAGGTCACGCCGTCCAGCACACGGACCGGCTCGATGCGGTGCTCGACGCCGGTGAAGGTGCTGCCGACCTTCTGGATGACCTCAATGGGCACTTCACCCCAGACGGCGGCGGCAGCGGCCAGCAGATTTTCGATGTTGTGCAGACCGCGCAGCTTGACATCCTTCTGAGCGAGGAAGGGGGTCACGACGCCGTCCTCGGCCATGCAGAGCATCCCGTCTTCCCGCAGGAAGGCACCGTTGTCGGTGTCGTGCAGACGGGTGAACCAGACCTGTTTACCCTTGCAGTCGGGCACCATGCCGCGGGTGATGTCGTTCTCAAAGCCCAGCACTTCGCGGCAGGGCGGCACCTGATGGAGCAGGATGTTCCGCTTGGCGTCGATGTACTCCTGCATATCCTTGTGGTGGTCGAGGTGGTTGGGGGTCACGTTGGTGACGACCGCGATCTTCGGGCTCTTGTGCATGCTGATGAGCTGGAAGCTGGACAGCTCCACCACAGCCACATCCTCCGGAGCCACGTCCGGCAGCATGGGCAGCAGCGCTGCGCCGATGTTGCCGCCGAGGTGCACTTTGCGGCCCGCCGCCTCATAGAACTTGGAGATCAGGGTGGTGGTGGTGGTCTTGCCGTCGGAGCCGGTCACGCCCACGATCTCACAGGGGCAGTAGTCGAAGAAGAGTTCGACTTCGCTGGTGACCATGGTGCCCGCCGCAATGGCATCCTGCAGCGGCTTCTGATAATACTCGAAGCCGGGGGTGCGCAGGATGATGTCCTGCCCCTTGAAGCCGTCCATGTAGTGCTCGCCGAGGCTCAGGTCGATGCCCAGACGGCGGATGGTGTCGGCATAGTCGCCGAAGTCCTCCACGCTGTTCTTCTTATCGCAGAGGGTAACCTGTGCGCCCAGACCCACGAACTCTTCGATCAGGGTCTTGTGGCTGACGCCCGCACCGATGAATGCGACCTTCTTGCCCTTGACCAGCTCTGCAAGCTGCTGCTGTTCTTTCTGCATAAAAACAGAACCTCCTCTATAAAGTGTTTCTGTAAAACTTCTTGCCGTTCCCCATTCTACACCATTTCCGCGCAATACGCAACGCCAAACCCGCTCGGTGCACGATTTGCACCGAAAGGTCATCGAAATTCACAAAAAAATAATTGTCTTTTTCGACGCTTTCCGGTATACTGGACGTATCCATCAAATTCTGCAAGGAGCGCATGTTTTTTGAAGCACCCATTCCGCTTGACCGCCGCGTTTCTGACGGTCCTTCTGCTGCTTGCCCTGACCGGCTGCGGTTCGGGTTCCAACAGCTTCACATGGTTCGTGGATACCATCCCCGCGAACCTCGACCCGCAGGTGGCGTCCACGGCGTCGGACGTCATCGCCTGTGAAAATTTATACAGCGGCCTTGTCCGAAAGGACCCGGACGGCGAAATCGAGCCTGCCCTCTGCGAGCGGTGGGAACGATCCGCCGACGGCAGGACCTACACCTTTTATCTGAAGGACGGCCTGACCTACACCGCCGCCAAGGGCACCGCCGCCGAGTACGCCATCACCGCCGAGGACTTCGTCTTCGCGTTCCGGCGGATGTTCCGGGCCGACACCAATTCCCCCTATGCGGTGGAGTTCTCGGCCCTTGAGAACAGCGCCGAAGTGCTGGCCGGGCAAATGCCGGAAAGCGCGCTGGGGGTCTCCGCCAGCGGCCCGCTGACGCTGGTGTTCCGCCTGAACAGTGCGGACGAGAACTTTCTCTCCAAGCTGACGCTGCCCGGTGCCATGCCCTGCGATGAGGAGTTCTTCAACTCCACGCGCGGCACCTACGGTCTGACCGCCAAGACCACCCTTTCCAGCGGGCCCTTCTACCTTTACAACTGGACGTCCGGCGGCCTGTTCTTGCGGCGGGAACCCTCCGGCACCCTCATCGACAGCCTCCGTCTGGTTCAGAACACCAACAACGCCGACCAGTCCGCCGTCGAGCTCGTCAACGGAGAAAAATGCTCTGCCGCGCTGGATGACACCGGCAGCACTACCTCCCTGTCCTCCATCTCCTACTCCGACACGACGTGGTCGCTGCTCTTCAACTGCAGCACCCTCTTCTCCTCCACCGAGCTGCGGCAGTCTCTGGCCGGGGTAGCGCGGGAGGCCGCTGTGGTCCCCTCCACGGGACTCTTCGCCGCAGCGGATGGTCTCATCCCGGACGGACTGAACGTGGACGGCATGAACTACCGCAGCACCGTCGGCAATGTCTCCCCCGCTGCCGTGGATGTCAGAGCTCTCTACCTTTCTGCGCGGCAGGGCATGGCGAACTCCGACTTCAACAAAGTCACCCTGATGATCCCCGCCGGGTCCGGCCTGACCGAAGCCGCCGAGACCATCAACGGCGCATGGCAGAAGGAACTTTCCCTCTTCTTCTCCATTGAGGAGGTGGACGAGGAGACCTTCCAGAAGCGCCTTTCCGAGGGCGATTACACCATCGCGCTGGCCCCCATCAGCGCCGAGAGCGGCAGCGTATACAGTATGCTGGCCCAGTTCACCACGGCGGGCGGGAATTTGACCGGCTACGCCAATGCCCTTTACGCCACCCAACTGGAGGCCAGCACCCACGCCACCGGCGCGGCCCGCTGCCGGCTGCTGGGCGAGTGTGAGCGCCAGCTGCTGAGCGACTGCGTGGCCGTTCCCCTCTTCTCCCAGCAAAAGCGGCTGCTGGTGGCCTCCGGCATCAAGGGCCTCATCTTCGACCCCTTTGGCCCGGTGCTGGACCTGACCTACACCACCAAAGAATAAGGAAAACGCAAGACCCTCTGTGCTGCGGCACAGAGGGTCTTGTTCTGCCTATTTCTTGATGCCGAACAACCGGCGCAGGATCCCGCGCAGACATTTCGGGCTTTTGATGACGACCACCTGCATCCTCTTCCCGCCTTTCGTTCTGTGATACCACAGTATAAGCGGTCGGAGCACAGAATGTGCAGCCGGTTTGGCTGTCAGGTCGTCAGAATGGGCGTATCGGCCACGGTCTCCACCACAACGAGAGTTCCCTTCCGGGTCGAGACGGTGATGCAGTCCGAGCCTTCGGCGTACTCATTGCTGACGCCCAGCGGGTAGCCCGCCGTGAGGGCCGCATCGGTCAGCTCGTAGTAGGAGCCGCCTTCGCAGACGCCCTCGGCCCTGCCCTCCATGGGGAAGACGGAAAAGTAGAAAAATTCCTCTTTCGGGTAGCGGCGCTCCTCACCGGGGCGGACGAAGGTGATGCGGCTGCGCTCGTTCTGGAGGGTGGCGCGGACGCCCCGCTCTTCCAGCCCAAGGCCGGTGCAGAGGTTCGACAGCGTGTGCTCCAGCCGTTTGCCGCCCAGCGCCCCCAGCAGCAGTACCTCGGAAAAACCCTTTTCCGAAGCGAGCTTCGCCGCATACTCGGTATCGGTATCGTCCTTGACGTGGGGCAGGATGATGACATCATCCTCCTGCGCCGGGCAGGGCGCGGTATCGAAGTCGCCGACGATGATGTTCGGCTTGCAGCCCAGCGGCTCGCAGTTGCGGTAGCCCGCATCACACGCAATGATGAAGTCCTCGGGGCGGAGCAGACGTTTCAGCTCCGGCGAGACCGGGCACGCGGAAAGGATCACACAGCGTGACATAAGAACTCCTTTATTCTTGGCTCCCCTGCTAGGGGAACTCCGCAAGGCGCTGGCGCTGCCAGACCCAGCGGTGAGAGGTTAAACTTTTGGGCGCTGCCAGTCCTTGACGTCCTTGACTTCCTCATACATGGCGCAGTAGCTGTCGTACCGGGTCTGAGAGAGCTTGCCCTCGGCCAGCGCGGCACGGACGGCACAGCCCTTCTCCGACCGGTGGGAGCAGCCCGTGAACTGACACTCGCCGAGATAAGGCCCGAACTCCGGGAAGACATGCTCCAGATTCTCCTTGGGGATGAACCCGGCGCGGTTGGCCTCCAAGCTGGCGAAGCCGGGGGTGTCGGCGATGCGCCCGCCGAACGCCTCGAAGATGGTCACTTCGCGGGTGGTGTGGCGGCCGCGGCCAAGCTTCTGGCTGATGGCGCTGGTCTCCCGCTCGGCCTCCGGCAGCAGTGCGTTCAGCAGCGTGGACTTGCCCACGCCGGAGTTGCCGCAGAAGGCGCAGAGGCGCCCATTGATCCACTGTTTCACCTCGTCCAGCCCCTCGCCGGTATCGTAGTGGATGGCGATGAAGGGCAGGGTCGATCTTTCGTAAGCGCTGCGGAGGAACTCCGCTTCGCCGAGGTCGGCCTTGGTGCAGACGATGACCGGCTGCACCCCTTTATCCACCGCAATGGCGGACAGCTTATCCAGCACCAAAGTGCTGGGGGTGGGCTGGGTAGTGCTGGCCACAAGGAAGAGCACATCGAGGTTCGCCATCGGCGGGCGGACGAAGACATTTTTGCGGGGTGCGATCTCGGCGATGACGGAGGCACCGTTCTCGGTCTCCACCGTCACCTCGTCCCCCGCCACGGGGGCGATCTTCTGTTTGCGGAAGATGCCGCGCGGCTTGCACTCGACGATGCCTTCTTCGGTCTTGACATAATAGAAGCCGCCGATGCCTTTTACAATATAGCCTTTCATCTGCTCCTCCGTTACGACAGCAGCGAGGTCCACCAGTCGGTCAGGGGCGAGCTGCCGGTGCTGGAACTCCCGCTGGAAGACGAACCGCCGACGAGGCCGCTCCACCAATCGCCGGAGCTGCTGGCGGAATCGCTGCTCTCCGCCGAGGATGCCGGTTCCTCCGGGACTTCCGGTTCGGGTTCGGGGCCCGCGCTGACGGTGACGCTGACGCGGCTGTTGACCTTGACGGTAGAGCCCGCTGCGGGGTTCTGCCCAATGATGGTACCGGCGGGCTTGTCGCTGTACTGCTCGGTGGTGCTGCCGAGGCCCAGCTTATTCTGCACCAGCAGGGTGCGGGCGTCGTTCACGCTGGAAAGGCCCACCAGCGACGGCACCTTGGCCGTGGTGCTGACCTGCGGGCGGCTGACGTAGACCACGACCGTGGAGCCCGCCGCCACCTGACTGCCCGCGGCGGGGTCGGTGCGGATGACTGAGCCGGAGGCCACGGTGGGTTCCACCGCCTGTGTGACCAGCACCGAGACACCGAGGTTCTTAAGCTGCTGCTCCGCATCGGCCTGCAGGTAGTTGGTCACATCCGGCACGGTAACGGACTGGATGCCGAGGCTGACGGTCAGGGTCACGCTCTGGCCCTCACGGACGGTGCGGCCCGCCACCGGCGACTGCTTGTAGACGTAACCGGCAGCGTAATCGTTGCTGTAGGACTGCTCCCAGTTCACGGTGATCTGGCCGGAGGAGACCTGCGGCTGGGCGTTCACCTCGTCCTGCGTCATGCCGCTGTAATCCGCCAGCACGACGTCGGCCTTCTCGCTCATCAGGGTGCTGGAGTCGTTGAGGATGGCCCAGCACAGGGCCAGACAGGCCAGCGCAAAGGCCACCGTGATGCCGAACAGCACCGGCAGGAAGACGGTGCGCTTCTTTTTGCCCTTGCGGGCTTTTTTCGGTTCCGGAGCATCTTTTTGGGTTTTCATGGGGCGTTCCACCACCTTTTCAGGAATTTCGTCGGGGAGATAGGTGTAATTGAACACGATGGCTGGGTTTTCGACGTAGGCATTCAGGGCGTTCAGCATCTCAGCAGCGCTGGCGTAACGGTTGTCCGGGCGCTTTGCCATGGCCCGCTCGGTGATCTCCACAAGGCCGTGGGGCACATTGGGGGCCAGCTCCTGCAAGCTCTGGGGCTTGTCCGAAATCTGCTTGATGGCCACTTCCACCACATCGTCCGCATCAAAGGGCAGATGTCCCGAAAGCATCTCGTACATCATGACACCGACCGAGTAGATGTCGCTGGTGAAGTCGGTCTCGTCGCCCTTGGCCTGTTCGGGGCTGATATAATGGACGCTGCCCATGGCTTTGCCGCCGGTGAGCTGATTCTCGGCGCGGGAAATGCGCGCGATGCCGAAATCCATCATCCGAAGCTGGCCGTTGTCCAGCAGCATGATGTTCTGGGGCTTGATGTCCCGGTGCACCACGCCGTTGTGGTGGGCGTGATCCAGCGCTTTCAGGATCTGGGAGATGAAGTGCACCGTCTCCCGGCTGGTCAGCTTGCCGCCGCGCTCGTTCAGATACTCCCGCAGGGTCATGCCGTCCACATATTCCATGACGATATACTGTAAATTCTCGCTCACCGAGACATCGTACACCTTGACGATGTTGGGGTGGTTGAGCAGCGAGATGGCCTTGGATTCATTCTTGAAGCGGCGGACGAGGTCGGGGTCGTGCATAAGCTCCTGCCGCAGCACCTTGACGGCCACGACCGTGCCCTCCGGCACCGGGCCGCCGGGCCCTACCACCGCCTTGTAGACGTTGGCCATGCCGCCGGTGCCGATCAGCTCCCGGACGGTGTACAGGCCATCGAGGGTCTTGCCGATCAGATTATCCATGCTCCACCTCCGTCGGCTCCACGGCCAGCAGCAGGGCGGTGATGTTGTCCGAACCGCCGTTGGCGTTGGCCGCTTCGATCAGCCGGTCGGGCGTGTCGTGGAAGGGCCCCTGCACAAGGAGCTTTTCCATCTGATCCACCGGGACCATGTTGGTCAGCCCGTCGGTGCACAGCAGCAGGACATCCCCCTTCTGGAGCTTTTCGGAGGTGAACTCCGGCTCCAAGCGGTAATCCACGCCCAGCGCCTTGGTGATGATGTTCTTTTGGGGGTGGTGCTCGGCCTCTTCCACCGTGATGGTGCCGCAGTCCACCAGCTCCTGCACATAGGAGTGGTCATGGGTGAGCTGGGTAAGTTTCCCCGCCCGGAAGAGGTAGGCGCGGGAGTCGCCCGCATGGCAGAGGTAGACCGTGCCGCCCCGCACCAGCGCGCAGACCGCCGTGGTGCCCATCCCGGCCAGCGACTCCTCGTGGGAGGCTTTCTGGAACACGAAGCGGTTGGCGTAGATGAGGGCCTTTTTCAGAAAAGCTTCCTCCTGCCCCGCCCCGCACTGGGCGTACTGCTCCTGAAAGACGTTCTCAATGACGTTGCACGCCCCCTGCGAGGCTTCGCGGCCGCCTTTTGCGCCGCCCATGCCGTCACAGACCAGCGCCCATACCGCCCCGCCGGGCAGTTCCCCGGCCCGGTAATCGTCCTGATTTTCCTGACGGACGCGGCCGACATCCGTTTTTCCTGCAAGTTTCATAGGCTTCTCCTTCTGTCAGGCTTTGCCGTTCATCTCGTCGCGGCGCAGCTGGCCGCAGGCGGCGCTGATCTCGCTGCCCAGACGGCGGCGGACCGTCGCGTTGACGCCGAGGCTCTCCAGCTTCTGCTGGAACCGGCGGACGTTGGCGGCATCGGTGGCGGAGTAGGGGCTCCCGTCCACCGGGTTGATGGGGATGAGGTTCACATGCGCCCCCATGCCCCGGATGAGGTTTGCCAGCTGCTTTGCACAGGCATCGGAATCATTGACGCCGCGCACCATCGAATATTCGAAGCTGACCCGGCGGCCCGTCGTGTCCTGATAGCGGCGGACCGTCTCGATGAGCTGCTCCACGGGGTAGGCATCGTTGACGGGCATCATCCCGCTGCGGATCTCGTTGTTGGGCGCGTGGAGGGAGACGGAAAGGGTGAGCTGCAGCTTCTTCTCGGCCAATTGGTCGATCTTGGGGACCAGACCGCAGGTGGAAAGGCTGATGTTCCGCATCCCGATATTGACGCCTTCGGGCGAGGTGATGTTTTCGAGGAAGCGCATGACCTCGTCGAAATTATCCAGCGGCTCGCCGATGCCCATCAGAACGATATGCGAGATGCGCTCGCCGATATCCTTCTGGGCGGTATAAATTTCCGAACAGATCTCGCCCGCCTCCAAGTTGCGGACGCGGCCCGCCTGCGTAGAGGCGCAGAACCGGCAGCCCATCCGGCAGCCCACCTGCGTGGAGACGCAGACCGTGTTGCCGTAGTGGTAGCGCATAACGACCGTTTCGATGCAGTTGCCGTCGGCCATCCGCAGCAGATACTTCACGGTGCCGTCCTTGGCCTCCTGACGCCGCTCGATCTGCGGGGCGGCAATATAAAAGTGTTCCTCCAGCTTGGCCAGCAGGGTCTTGGGCTGGTCGGTCATGGCGGAAAACTCCGTGACCAGCTTCTGATGGACCCAGTGGAAGATCTGCTTTGCCCGGAAGCCGGGCTGACCCAGCGCCTTGAGCTCTGCAGAAAGCTCGGCCAGCGTCAGGGAGGAAATACAGCGTTTTTGTTCCATGGTGTTCTCCTATTGATACGATTCGGGCGGCGTTTTCATTGCGCTTTCTGCATCGCGCAGAGGAAAAAGCCGTCCATACCAGTGCGGGTAGGCACCGAAAGGGCCCCGTGCTCCCCCACCGTCATCCCTGCCGGGAAGGGCACCTCCGGCGTGACGACTGAGAATTCCGGATGGCGGGCAAGGAACGCCGCCACTTGATCCTCGTTCTCAGCCGGGTCGATGGTGCAGGTGGAGTAGACCAGCCGTCCGCCGGCTTTCAGCAGCGAAGCCGCTGTGTCCAGAATGGCCGACTGGGTGGCCAATAATTCATCGTGGCGGTCTTTCGGCAGAGTTTTGTAACGGATATCCGGCTTTTTTGCCAGAATGCCGAGGCCGCTGCAGGGGGCATCCACCAAGATGCGGTCCGCTGCGGGAAGCTTCGGATTCGGCCTCGTCGCGTCGTTGCAAAGGGCTTCGACGTTTGCAAAGCCCATCCGCTCCACCGCCGTCCGAATCAGCCGGACGCGGTTTTCCGCCGCGTCGCAGCTGATGAGTCTGCCGGTACCCTGCATCTCCTCGGCCAGCAGGATGGTCTTGCCGCCGGGAGCCGCGCAGAGGTCCAGCACCGTTTCGCCGGGCTTTGCCTCCACGCAGAGGGCGGCCAGCTGGCTGGCCTGACCTTCCACGTGGTAGCACCCCGCCCGGAACAGGTCGTTGTCGGCGGGGCTGCCCTCGAATTTTGCGAGGACGCTGCCCCGCACGACGCCCGGCTGGGCTGCAGCGCCCAGCGCGTTCAGCTTTTCGCAGAGGGTGGGCACATCGGCCTTGAGGGGGTTCGCCCGGAGGCTCGTTCTGCCGCCGTCTGCCGCGTAGGTCAGGATGCCCAGCGCTTCGTCCGGGTAGCGGCTGCGGAGAAACTCCGCTACGTCCTGCCCTGCCGAACCCAGCACCATGAGCCGTTCGGTCTCATTTTGGAACCGGGCCTTGCTCAGGTCGTAGACACACGCGCGGCGCAGCACCGCATTGACCAGCCCCGACGCGCTGGATTTTTTGAAGGCGCGGGTCAGCTTGACGGCCTCGTTGACCGCCGCCGACACCGGCACCTGCATATAGCGGGCCTGTGCCAGCGCCGAACGCAGGATCTCCCGGACCGGCGCATCCAGCTTGGCAAGGCCCTTGGGCAGGAACTGCGCTAGGATATAGTCCAGCGTGCCCCGGTGTTCCAGCACGGTGTAAAAGATCGCGCTGGCAAAAGCTTTGTCGCGGCCTTCCAGCTTCTGCCGCTTGAGTTCGGCATCCAGAACGAGGTTTGAGAACCCGTCCTGCTCCTGCCGCACCAGCGCCGAAACTGCCGCCGCGCGGGGGTTCGGCCCGCTCACAGGGTATCCCCCGCTTTGAGCCGCAGACCCGCTGCGAACGAGGTGCCGTCCATGGGTTTTTTGCCTTCCGGCACCACATGCAGCAGTTGGATGGCCCCATCCGCACACGCCACGGTCAGGGGCTTGGTGGCCAGCACAGTGCCGGGGGCTTCCCCGTTGGAAGCCACGGCGTGGCACTCCGTCACCTTGACCTTCTTGCCGCCGGTTACGAACCATGCCATCGGCCACGGATTCATCCCCCGCACCCAGTTGTGGATGTGGGCGGCGCTGTCGGTCAGGCGGAACTCAGCCAGCTCCTTATCGAGCATGGGCGCGAGGGTGGCGTTTGCGTGATCCTGCGGCTGGGGCTTCAGGGTCCCTGCCGCGATCTGGGGAATGGTCTCGCACAGAACGCGGGCACCGGCAGCCGTCACCCGGTCGAACAGCTCACCGCTGGTCTCTTCGGGGTCGATGGCCATCTTCTCGCAGACGAGGACATCGCCGGTGTCCAGCCCTTCGTCCATCTGCATGATGGAGACGCCGGTCTCGGCATCGCCGTTCAGCACGGCCCACTGCACCGGGGCGCTGCCGCGGTACTTGGGCAGCAGCGAGACGTGCAGGTTGATGCAGCCGTACTTGGGCGCTTCCAGCACCGATCTCGGCAGGATGCAGCCATAGGCCACCACCACGATCAGTTCCGGCGCAAGGGCCTGAATGTTGGCGTCCTCGCTGCCGTCCCGCAGGGTGCGGGGCTGGAAGACCGGGGTGCCGTGCTCCAAGGCCACTTCCTTGACCGGCGGCGCGGTGAGCACCTGCTTGCGGCCCACCGGCTTATCCCGGCGGGTATACACGCCGCAGATCTCATGCCCGGCGGCATAGAGGGCTTTCAGGCACTCGGCGGCGATATCCGGGGTCCCCATGAACAAAATGCGCATTACTTGTTTCCTTTCGCTTCGCGGGCAGCCTTCTTGCCCTCCTCGGTGTCCTCATAGAAATACTCGCTGGACTGCATGATGGTGATGCCGTCCAGATGGTCATTCTCGTGCTGGATGCAGCGGGCCAGCAGACCTTCGGCCTCCAGCTCGAACCAGTTGCCGTTGCGATCCTGTGCGCGGACCTTGACGGCCTCCGGGCGGGTCACAGCGCCGTTGTGGCCGGGGAAGGACAGGCAGCCCTCGTAGGCGGTCTCCTCTTCCTCGGACACCGCGAGGATCTCCGGGTTCACGAAGTCGATGAACTTGTACTCGTAATCTTCGGGGATCTCCTCCGGGGCGTCGGTGGTGTCCCACACGACGAACAGGCGGCGGAGCATGCCCACCTGCGGGCCGGCCAGACCCACGCCGTCGGCGTCGATCATGGTCTCGCGCATGTCGTCCAGCAGAGTGGCCAGACGGTCGTCAAAGTTGGTCACGGGGCGGCAGACCTTGTTCAGGATGGGGTCGCCCTCTTTTACAATGTTGCGGATAGCCATTATGGTACCTCCAAAATCAGTTGTTGTGGTATATCAGATATCTCCGTCCGAGTGCAGATCGACAACGACGGTGGCCTTACCGGGCAGTTTTTCCTGCTCATAGAGGCCGAGGGTCTCCCGCATCAGGTCGCGGAAACGGCGGTCGTTGCGGCACTTGACGGTGAGTTTATAGCGATAGGCTTCGTTGATCTTTTCGATATTGCCGGGGGTGGGGCCGAGAACGCGGAGGGGCAGGTCCGGCTGCTTGGCCGCCTGCTGCCCCAGCAAGGCGGCGAACCGGGCGGCGGCGCGGGCCACCTCGATCTCCTTCGGGCCCGCAAACCCCACGACGCACAGCCCGCAGAAGGGCGGGTAAAGCCCCAGCTTCCGGTAGGCGATCTCCTGCTCGAAGAAAGCGTCGTAGTCCTGCGCGGCGGCAAGGTTCAACACCGGGTTGTTGGGGTCGGTGGTCTGGATGATGGCAAAACCGGGATCCTTGGCCCGGCCGCTCCGGCCCACCACCTGCGTCACAAGGCTGAACACGGTCTCGTAGGCACGGAACCCCTGCGCAAACAGGAGCGAATCAATGCCGAGGACGCCCACAAGGGTCACATCCTCAAAATCCAGCCCCTTGGCCACCATCTGGGTGCCCACCATGATGTCGTATTCGTGGCGGGCAAACTTTGCCAGCAGCTTTTCGTGGGCATCCTTGGCGGCGGTGGAGTCCTGATCCATCCGCAGGATGCGGGCTTCCGGGAAGAGCTTGGCCAGCTCCTCCTCGGCCTTCTGGGTGCCGAACCCGCGGTATTGCAGTTTTCCGCCGCAGGTGGGGCACTTCTGGGGCGGCGGGTCCATCTGGCTGCCGCAGTAATGGCACAGCAGCTTGTGGGCCGACTTATGGTAGACCATCGGAACGCTGCACTTTTGGCACTTGAGTACCTCGCGGCAGTCCTCGCACTGGGCGATGGTCTGGTAGCCCCGGCGGTTGAGCAGCAGGATGGTCTGCTTCCCTGCATCCAGATTGCGGCGGATGGCGTCTTCCAGCGCGAGACTGATCTCCCGCGGGTTGCCGGAAGCCAGTTCCGCCCGCATATCCACGATCTCCACATGGGGCAGCGGGTTGCCGCCGTACCGCTGGGTCAGCCGCACGAGCTGGGTGCGGCCATGCTGGGCGGCAAAATAGCTCTCGGTGCTGGGGGTCGCGCTGGCCAGCAGCAGCAGGGCTCCGTTCTCCGCCGTGCGCTGCCGGGCGACCTCGTGGGCCGAGTAGCGGGGCGCGGATTCGGAGCGGTAGGTGTGCTCCTGCTCCTCGTCGATGATGACGAGGCCGATGTTTTCCAGCGGCGAGAAGATCGCGCTGCGGGTGCCCACCACGATATCGGCGCCGCCGTCTTGGATCATCTGCCACTGCAAAAGCCGCTCGGTATGGTTGAGGGCGGAATGCTGCACGGCCACCCGCTTGCCGAACCGGCTCTTCAGCCGCAGGATCATCTGGGGCGTCAGGCTGATCTCCGGCACCAGCACCAGCGCCCGCTTGCCCAGCTGCAAGCACCGCTCGATGAGCTTCAAGAACACCAGCGTTTTGCCGCTGCCGGTCACGCCGTAGAGCAGGGCCCCATGGGGGGCGGCATCTTCGAGATGAGGCAGCAGTGCCTCATAGGCTGCTTGCTGCTCCGCCGTCAGCCGGATCGGCTCGTTTTTCAGCGGGATGCTCGAATACAGGTCGATGGATTTGTTCACCTTGCTGCATTCCAGCACGCCCTTGGCGCAAAGGTTATCGAGCACGGCCCGGCTGATCCCCTTTTCTTCCAGTTCCGTCTGGGTCCGCTCTCCCCCGCCCAGCAGCGCCACGGCGGCCAATTGCTTTGCCGTCGGCTTGGGCTTGGCCGGGAGGGTGCCCGCCAGCTTATAAGAATTTTCGGTGTGGCGGGTGAGCTGCTTCTGGAGTACCGGCGTCACCCCATCGGCCGCGACGGCGGGCTTGTACTGCGCCCCATATGGGATGACCGCCTTGACGGCCTCGTAGTAGGTGCAGAAGGTCCGCTCCTTCAAAAAATGCACCAGCCGCAGCAGCTCCGGCGTCAGACAGGCGGAGGCGGGGGCCACATCGAAGAGGAACTTCAGCTTGGAGCTTTCCGGTTCTTCGTCACAGGCCAGCACCACGCCCATCCGGGCGCGGCTCCCCCGCCCGAAGGGCACCAGCACCATGCTGCCCAGACGGACGGCATCCTGCTGGTCGGGCATGACCGCGTAGGTATACAGTTTATCGAAGTGGAAGGTCGCATTGCTCACGGCGACCCCGACCGTTTTTGGCATTCAGGCAGTTCCTCCAGATGGTTCAGTGTGCGAGGCCCGCGCGCTGGCAGATGACCTGATACAGCTCGTCGGCACAGGCCTCCACCTCATTGTTGACCAGTTTCAGGGTGAAGTTGTCCTGCTCGGCCAGCTCGTTCTGGGCGGTGGCAAGGCGCTCGCGGATGCTGTCCTCGGTCTCGGTGCCGCGGCCCCGCAGACGGCGCTCCAGCTCCTCCACCGACGGCGGCAGCAGGAAGACCGTGGTTGCGCCGGGGAACATCCGGCGGATGTTGGCGGCGCCGTGGACGTCGATGACGAGGACGACCAGCTTGCCCGCCGCCAAGCGCTTGTTCACTTCTTCCTTCAGGGTGCCGTAGTAGTTGCCGTTGTAGAAGTTATACTCCACCACCTCGTCGTTGGCGATGAGCTGCTGGAACTGCTCGGTGGTGCGGTAGTAGTAGTCGATGCCCTCCTGCTCGCCGGGGCGGGGTGCGCGGGTGGTGGCGGAGACGGTCTTCTCGATCTCCGGGTGGGCGGTGCGCAGCGCTTTGACCACGCTGTCCTTTCCGGTACCGGCGGCACCGGATACCACAAACAGATACTTTTCGTTTTCCATATTACTTTTGCTCCTCCTCTGAACCTTTGCCCTCGGCCTGACCGGCGGCGCGGCTGGCCACCGTTTCGGGCTGAAGGGCAGATAGAACGACATGGTCGGAGTCCATGATGAGCACGGCGCGTGTGCTGCGCCCATAGGAAGCGTCGATCAGCATCCCGCGCTCGCGGGCTTCCTTGACCAGACGCTTGACCGGCGCGGAGTCCGGGCTGACGACTGCCACCACGCGCCCCGCGCTGACCAGATTGCCAAAGCCGATGTTGATGAGCTTCATGTCTGCCTCCGATCCGAATGTGTCAAACGGTCACTCAAGGTTCTGGATCTGCTCGCGGATCTTCTCGATCTCCGCCTTCATATCCACCACCACGCGGGTGATGTCAAGGTCTTGGCACTTGGAACCGATGGTATTGGTCTCGCGGTTCAGTTCCTGCGTCAGGAAGTCCAGCTTGCGGCCCACCGGCTCGTCCAGCTCTAGAATCGAACGATACTGCGCAATGTGGCTGCGCAGACGAACGGTCTCCTCGTCCACGGCGGTCTTGTCGCCGAAGATGGCAGCCTCGGTCAGGACACGGGCATCGTCGATGTTCCGGTCCTCCAGAATGACCTTGAGCTTTTCGTACAGGCGGTTGGTGTAAGCCTCCACCCGGCCCGCGCTCAGGGCCTCCACCTTACCCACGCACTCTTCAAGGAAGCACAGGCGGCTTTCGACGTCGGCCTTCATCTTGGCACCCTCCGCCGCGCGCATCTGCACGAACTTTTCCAGTGCCTGTGCGGTGACGGCGGAGACGTCCTCCCACAGCTTTTCCTCGTCCACATCCGCGTGGCGGGTGGCGAGGACGTCCGGGAAGCGGGCGATCAGGCTGGCGGTGGTGTCGTTCTTGATGCACAGCTCCTCAGACAGATCCCGCAGGGCCTGTTGGTAGCTGCGGGCCAACTCCTTGTTCACGGTGACGACCGTATCGGCGGCGTCCACGTTCTGCACGGTCAGGCTCAGTTCTACCTTGCCGCGGGTGATCTGCTCGTTCAGCTGCTTTTTCAGGCGGCTGTCCATGTAGCTGCAGGTCCGGGGCATCCGGGACGAATACTCGAAGTACCGGGAGTTGACGCTGCGCAGCTCCACCGTGATCTCACGGCCATTGCGCACCGCAGTGCCCCGGCCAAAACCGGTCATACTCAAAATCATGATCAATTTCCTCTTCTGACAAAGGTTTTTTGCGGACAAATTCCAGTATATGTATCCGCCTTTGGGCACACCCGCCCATGTTACGATACATATGCTATCATTTTACTCTGATAGCCCCGTTTTTGCAAGCAATGCGGCGAAAAAATCAGCTTTTGCCCCGAAAAAGTCACACATCCGACACAATGCAAAAGGCCCCCCGCAAAACTGCGAGGGGCCGAGTGTGCTCTAATTAGACAATGTGGGACTTGTTGGCGTAATCTGCATGATCTGCATCCACGCCCTGCTTCTTAGCGTTGCGCTTTTCGAAGAACTTGGGTGCGACCTGCGGGAACATGGCGTAGGTCAGCACGTCCTCTTCCTGCGTTGCCCACTTGGCGGCTTCTGCCTTCAGCTTGTCCATCTCAGGAGCAAGGGTATCCGCAAAGCGGCAGGTGATGGGCTGCTCGTCGCCGAGGATCTTCTTGGTGAACTCCGGCTTGATGGGAGCGGGGGTTTTGCCGTAATCGCCGTGGACCAGACCCTTGAACTCCTTGGTGACCATCTTGTAGCGCTCGCCGAGGATGACGTTGAAGACAGCCTGCGTGCCAACGATCTGGCTGGTGGGGGTGACCAGCGGAGGATAGCCTGCGTCCTCACGAACGCGGGGGATCTCAGCCAGCACTTCGTCCAGCTTGTCTTCCTTGCCGGCATCCTTCAGCTGCTTGAGCATGTTGGAGAACATGCCGCCCGGCACCTGATACAGCAGGGTGTTGGCATCGACGCCCAGAGACTTGGGGCTGATCTGGCCGTTGGCGATGTACTTCTCGCGCAGCTTTGCAAAGTATGCGCGGACGACATTCAGCTGCTTCAGGTCCAGACCAGTGTCGTAATCGGTGCCCTGCAGGGCAGCGACGAGGCTCTCGGTGGCCATGTGGCTGGTACCGCCGCTCAGGGGGCTCATAGCGGTATCAACGATGTCGGCACCGGCCTCGATGCCCTTCAGCAGGGACATGGATGCCAGACCGGCGGTGTAGTGGCTGTGGATATCCACAGGGATGGACAGGGTGTTCTTCAGCTCCTTGACCAGATCGTAGCAGGTGTACGGAGTCAGCAGACCCGCCATATCCTTGATGCAGATGGAGTTTGCGCCCATCTCCTCAAGGGTCTTGGCGTACTTGACATAGTACTCGTTGTTGTGGACCGGGCTCAGGGTGTAGCTGATGCAGCCCTGAACGTGTGCGCCTTCCTTGTTGGCAGCCTTGATGGCAGTCTGCAGGTTGCGCGGGTCGTTCAGTGCGTCGAAAATACGGATAACGTCGATGCCGTTGGCAACGGACTTCTGAACGAAGTACTCGACGGCGTCATCTGCGTAGGGGCGGTAGCCCAGCATGTTCTGGCCGCGGAACAGCATCTGCAGCTTCTGGTGGGGCAGCTCCTTGCGCAGGATGCGCAGACGCTCCCAGGGGTCCTCATCGAGGAAGCGGATGCAGCTATCAAAGGTAGCGCCGCCCCAGCACTCGACAGAGAAGTAGGGGATCTTATCCATTTCGGGCAGGATGGGACGCATCTCATCCATCGTCATGCGGGTAGCCAGCAGAGACTGGTGTGCATCACGCAGGACGACTTCCGTGATCTTGATCGGCTTTTTCGCCATGGTTGTCACCTCTCCCTTCGTTCTCAGTTCATGGAGACCAGAACGTCACCGGAGTTGACGGTGTCGCCCTTGTGGACATTGACGGAAGCAACGGTGCCGTCCTGCGGGGCGACGATCTCGTTCTCCATCTTCATGGCCTCCAGAATGACCAGAACGTCACCGGCCTTCACGGATGCGCCGGCAGCGACCTTGACATCCAGAATGTTGCCGGGCATGGGAGCCTTGACACTGACGGCACCGGCAGCACCGGCGGGAGCAGCAGCCTTAGGAGCGGCAGCAGGAGCAGCCGGAGCCTTGGGAGCAGCGGGAGCAGCAGCAACAGGAGCTGCACCGGCGGCGGTCTCCTCAACGGAGACGCTGTAAGCAACGCCATTGACGGTAATATTGTAGTACTTCATGGAAGAATCCTCCTGAACAAAATCAGTTCGTTTCACTTTATGTACGGTATAAAATGCTTACAGAGCCATGTTGCCATGCTTCTTGGGCAGACGGGCAGCACGCTTGGTGCTCAGCAGTTCAAAGGCAGCCACGACGCTTGCGCGTGCATTGGCGGCATCGCAGACCATGTCGGCGGCACCCGCTGCAACTGCGCTGGAAGCGCTGCACACCTCAGCGGCATAAGCAGCAGCCTTGGCGTTGGTCGCAGAGATGATGTTGTCAGAAGCGTCGATCTCTTCCTTGTACAGGACAGAGACGGCAGCATTCGGCTCCAGAGCGCTGACGGTGCAGCCGTTGACGGCGATCTTCAGGTCGGCGTTGGCCAGAGCGGTGTAGACAGGGCCGACTGCCTTGCCAGCCAGCAGAGCGACCTTTGCGGTGGTAGCGTCTGCATAAGTAGCAGCCAGACGGGCAGCCTCGCGGATGCCGCCGGCGATGTCATCGGTGGCGCTGGGCACGAAGCCGTTGGTGTCCACGATGGTCAGCACGGGGACGCTGAAGGCATCGCACAGGCGGACAAAGCGGGAAGCCTTGGACACACAGTTGTGGCACAGCTGCTCACCGGTAGCCACCACACCCACAGCGTTGCCGCCGATGGTAGCAAAGGCAGTGTAGACATGCTTGCCGAAACCGGCGAACAGCTCCACGGCGCTGTCCTTATCGATCAGGGCAGCGGCCGCCTTCTCCGGAGCGGCACCGGCAGCCAGAACAGCGGTGGGCTGCTCGAACTCGAAGATGGCGGGGCCGGTCAGGTTGTTGGCGGGCAGCAGACCCACGATGTGAGCAGCCTTCTCGGCAGCATCCTCGGCGGTATCGGCCACGATGGCAGCCACGCCAGCCTTGGCAGCAGCCTCAGCAGAACCGGCGCCGGGGACCTTGTCGCCCTTGGCGGCAGAGGTGAAGGGGGCGGTGAAGAACAGCTCCGCATCCTTTGCCATCACGCAGACATCTGCGCTGGCAGCGCTCAGAGCGCTGGTACCGCCGCACACGCCGGTGACCACTGCCACCTGCGGCACAACGCCGGACACCTTAGCGATGGTCGCGTTCAGCTTGGCACTTGCGGTCAGCACATCCAGACCCTCAGCCAGCTTTGCGCCGACGGAGTTGTAGAACGTGACCACCGGGCAGCCCGTCTGAGCAGCCATTTCGAGGACCTTGATGTTCTTTTCAACGTCCTTGACGGTGACAGCCTCGCCGTTCTGGTAAACAGCATAAGCCTGCTGGCCAGCCGCATAGCCGCAAGCGGCGCTTACCGCGCCGTCCGCAAACAGTGCGGTGTATTCCCCGTCATCGAAAAACTTGGCGAGGATTTCTCCTTTGTTGATCTTTGAAGCCATGGTAAGACCTCCTGCTTTGTCTATTTTGAGCTTTCAAAATTAGTATTATTATACAGTATTTCCCTAAATTTCTCAAGTACCGTCCGGCCCATTTTCCGGGAAAAATTCCACAATCTTTTCCGGTGCAGGGTCGGCTGCCTTGTTCTGGCCGCCGAAAGGCGGGAAATATCGGGAAAGCGTATCACTTTCTCCGCTTGGCCGGGGCGCCGTCTCTCCCCTTCTGGCCCACGGGGCCGCGGGGGCGGCGCTCTGCCGCTTTGGACTGCAGCGCAGCCGAGCGGGTCTGGGCACGGCCCTTGGCCGCTGCGGCGCGCAGACCGTTGACTTCCGCTTTGGTCAGCTCACGGTAGGTGCCGGGCTTGAGCATTCCCAGCTTGACGACACCCTCGGCGTTCCGCTTCAGGCGGACGACCTCCAGCCCGACGGCTTCGCACATCCGGCGGATCTCGCGGTTCTTGCCCTCTTTCAGGGTCATCTCCATGACGGTGCGGCCCGGCTCGTCGGTGACGACGTTGATGGCGCAGGGCATGGTCTTGGTGCCGTCGTCCAGCACGACGCCGGAGCTCATCTTCAGGATCTGCGCTTCGTCCGCGCGGGGCTGGACGGTGACGCGGTAGAGCTTGGAGATGCCGCCGGACGGATGGGTGACGGCCTGTGCAAAGGCACCATCGTTGGTCATCAGCAGCAGACCCTCGCTGTCCTTATCAAGGCGGCCCACCGGATAAAGGCGGGCGGGGATGTCGCTGACAAGCTCCATGACGGTCTTGCGGCCCAGCTCATCGCTGGCGGTGGTAACATAGCCGCGGGGCTTGTACAGGGCCAGATAATAGAGCTGCTGGTTCTTCTGGATGTAGATGCGCTCGTCATCCACATGCAGCACATCGCGGTTGGGGTCCATCTTGTCGCCCACCTTGACCGGGTGGCCGTTCACCTTGACGCGGCCCTCGGCAATGATCTGCTCCGCCGCGCGGCGGGAACACAGGCCCTGCTCGCTCATGATCTTCTGAATACGTTCTTCTGCCATAGTTGTTCACTCCTTGTGCGCCTCCCGGCGCTCAAAACACACGTTGCAACGTGCTCTATCAAAACTGCAGGTTGGAAGTCCGCAGTTACGGCTGGGGCTTTTCCTCCGCCGGGGCGGCGGGAGCTTCTTTTTTGTTGAGGAGGGCGCTGACCTTTTCCACCAGTTCGGGGATCATGGTCAGGGCGCGGTCCACCGCGTTGCTGCTGTCGGACAGCTGGATGGTGCGCACGCAGCCATCCTTGACGACCAGAAACGCCACAGGCTGAATGTTGACACCCGCGCCGGAGCCGCCGCCGAACAGGTCCTTGTTGGCAGGATTCTTGCCGTCGAAATCGGTGCCGCCGGAGGCGAAGCCGAAGCTTACCTTGGACACCGGGAGAATGGTGATGCCGTCCTCGGTGGTGATCGGTTTGCCGATGATGGTGTTGGAATCCACCATCTGCCGGATCTTGTCCATCGTGACGTTCATTAAATCTTGAATCGGATGCTCAGCCATAAAATCGGCCTCCTTGTTTCAATACTGGGGAAGTTCTCCCCGGAACCACTCCCCCGCCGCAGCGGACAAGCGGGACACGCCATACAGATATATTATAGCGGAATCAAAGGAACAAATCCAGTACTTTTTCGTGCCAGAATTCATAAAGAACACGCAAAGCGGTAAAAACGATCGCATAGGCCTGTGCCGTCACCCGAAAGGACACCCGGTCTTCCACGGTGGGCTGATCGGGACCGAGATCCGGCACAAGGCGGAGCTGCTCAAAATCAAGGTAAAGAAAGCGGTCCAAAAGGCCCAGCGCACTGCCGAGCCATGCGTTCAGCTTGCCGTAGCTGCGGGCCGCATCGGCGGGGTCCTCGCCCCGGACGCCGAGGCAGATGTTGATCTTGGTGATCCGCAGCGACCCAAAAACTGCCTTGGTCAGCTTGCCCGCCCCCCGCAGGATGGTGCAGACGATGTTCAGGGTCAGCTTCGCCTTTTTGCGGGGCGTCGCTTCCGGCTTCGGCTTCGATTCCGCTTCCGGTTTCTTTTTGGACTTCTTCTTTTTCTCCTTCTTCGGCTTTTCCGGCGCGGGATACCGGAACACCGGGAAGGTGATGCCCAGCGCACCGGCCTTGACGGTCAGGGTCTCGTTCTCCCACAGCACATCCGCACAGAAGGGGCAGAGCATCAGCAGCACCGCCAGCACCAGAACCGCCAGCAGCAGGATGCCGACGCACCTTAATAGGAAGAGTAGCACGCCGCCCACGACGCCCAGAATGCTCAGCACCACGCTCATACCGCTCCCCCGCTTTCTTCCTGATCGTTATGGATGGGCGGCAGGTCTTCCAGACTGGACAGGCCAAAACACCGCAGAAAGACATCCGTTGTCCGGAACGCCACCGGGCGGCCCGGCAGGTCGAGGCGGCCCGCCTCCTCGATGAGCCCCTTTTCCAGCAGACCGGACACGCTGGACGAGGAATCCACGCCGCGCACCTGCTCGATGAAGGCGCGGGAGACCGGCTGGTTGTACGCAATAACGGTCAGCGTCTCCATGGCCGCCGGGCCCAGCGGCACCGAGCGGCGGGTGTCCAGCACCCGGCGGACCGGCTCCGCGAAATCGGTCTTGGTGGCCAGCTGCCAGTGGGTGTTCAGGTGGAGCAGACAAAGGCCGCTGTCCTCGCGGGCATAGCGGGCGTGCAGGTCTTCCAGCGCCTCTTCCACGCTCGCCGTCGGCAGCTGCAGCGCCTGTGCCAGCTTGTCGGCCCCGACGGGCTCCCCGTAGGCAAAGAGCATCGCCTCCACGGCGGCTCGTATCGTTTTCTGGTTCATTTGTTCTCCTTTGTGCGTTCCAAGCGGCCCCGGCGCATGGTCAGCTCCCCTTCCGGGCCCAGCGTCACCCGCCCGCCGCGCACCAGCTCCAGCAGGGCCAAAAAGGTGGCGACGTTCGCACCCCGGCTCTGGCGGCGGGAAAAGAGCTGCCCCATCCGCTGCGCCCCGCCCGCAATGAGCTGACGCAGGATGTAGACCACCCGGCTGCTGACCGATACCTGCGGCGCGGAGACCAGCGGCTCGAACTGCTGCTGGGTCGGCTCCTTGCGGACGAGGGGCGTCCGGCCGGAGAGTGCTTGCCAGCAGTCGGCCAGCATCTGCGGTGAGTGGAAAAGGTCATAGGTATTGTCCCACTCCATCTGCAAGGGCGCGCGGACGAAGACCGGGGCTGCTTCGGCTTTTTCCCGCAGTTGGGCAGCCATCCGGCGGCACTGGTCGTATTCGATCAGCCGCCCGGTAAACTCCTGCTTCATCCGCTCACCCTCTTCGCTGCGGGGCAGCAGCAGATAGCTCTTCATCTCTACCAAATGCGCCGCCATCTCGATGAAGGCGCTGGCCGTCTCCGGGTCGGCATCGTCTGCCGAGGCCACTGCGGCGGTGTATTGGTCGATGAGTTCCAGAATGGGGATGTTGTGCAGGTCCATCTTGTGCTTTTGCACCAGCGTCAGCAAAAGCTCCAGCGGCCCCTCAAAGTCTTCGAGGCGAAATGTCAGCTCCTCTGTCACTCAGATCACCGTCCCGATGGATGCGTAGTAGGCCGAAAGGGCGATCTGGTCGATGTAGCCGGTGCCGAGGTCCAGCAGATCCCAGACCGCATTGTTCAGCATCGTGAGGGGCCCGTCGAGGAAGCCGCCCCACACCACCGCCAGCATCACGATCAGGATGACCCGCTCATACTTCATCATGCCGAAGTAGATGCGCTCCGGCAGGACGGCCAGCAGCACCCGGCTGCCGTCCAGCGGCGGAACCGGGATGAGGTTGAACACGGCAAGGCTGACGTCCATCATGACTAAGTATTGGAGGAACCGGGCCGCAAAAATCGTCAGCTCCGTGATGGGAGCCCAGTAGTACAGCAGCTTCCACACCACCATGGCGAGGTAGGCAAGGATCAGGTTGGCCACAGGGCCCGCCAGCGCGGTGAGCGCCATGCCCCGCTTCGGGTTTTTGAAGTTGCGCGGGTCGGTGGAGACAGGTTTTGCCCAGCCCACGCCCGCAAACACCATGCACAGCGTACCCAGCAGGTCGAAGTGCTTGAAGGGGTTCAGGCTCAGCCGCCCCTCCTGCTTCGCTGTGGGATCCCCCAGCAGCCACGCCGCCAGTGCGTGCCCCGCCTCGTGGAATGGGATGGCGACCAGCGCCACCAGCGTTCGGATAAGATAATAGATTCCGCGTGAGCTCATGTCATTCTCCTGTCAGTGGATGATTTTCATTTATTGTACTATTTTTTTCGTGTTCCGACAAGGGTTTGGCGCACAGATGAAAAAGGTTGCAGAAAATTTGAAAAAATGCTTGCATTTTCCCCGTATCTCTGGTACAATAGTCAAGCTGATTATTTTGAATTCCTTACTTCACTGCTAGGAGGTGCAAGTACCATGGCTAAGTGTGAATGCTGCGGCAAGGGCGTTACCTTTGGTATTAAGGTCTCTCACTCCCATCGCCGTTCCAACCGTACCTGGAAGCCGAATGTCCGTCGTGTCAAGGCGGTCGTGGAGGGTTCTCCCAAGTATATCTACGCATGCTCCCGTTGCCTGCGCGCTGGCAAAGTTACCCGCGCTGTCTAAGTAGCTGCATCTGCCGGTCACTTTGTCGAGTGACCGGCTTTTTTGTTATCCGTGAGGAGGTTTTTGCATGGCACTGCCCAATGACCCCATCATGCTGCTGAGCATGGTGAACCTGAAGCTGCGCGATTTTTACCCCACCCTCGACGCACTGTGCGACGATTTGGATGAAGATAAGACCGCACTGTGCGCAAAGCTTGCTGCCGCCGGGTATGAGTACGACCCCGCGCGAAATCAATTCGTATAAATTCAGGAGGTTGCTTCCATGATGCAAGGTACCTATTACAAAGAGTGGAGCCGGGTGCTCGGCCGCGAGATGGAGTTCAAGGTCTACGGCACTGCCGGTGTGCCGGTTCTGGCGCTGCCCGCACGGGGCGGCCGCTTTTACGACTGGGAGAACAATGGGATGCCCGATGCGGTGGCTTCCCTGCTGAACACGGGCAAGGTCCAGCTCTTCACCGCTGACAGCATCGACGCCGAATGTCTGCGGACCGGGGACATCTCGCCCCGCCGCCGCGCCGAGCTGCAGGAAAAATATTTCTGCTACCTCACCGGCGAGCTGGCTGCCCGCATCCGGGAGCTGAACGGAGATGCCGACGCTCCGCTGTGGTGCGTGGGCGTGGACACCGGTGCCGTTCAGGCGGTCAACTGCCGTCTGCGCCGCCCGAAGGTCTTTGCCGGGGCCATCGGCCTGTCCGGCCTGTACGATGTCTGCCGCTTCCTCGGCAGCGCAGAGGATGACCTCGTGCTGCGGAACGCGCCCCTCGCCTACCTGCCCGAAGGGATCGTGGACGCCAAGGCCTTTGCCAAGGCCGAGGAGAACCATCTGCTCCTCTGCGCCGGGCAGGGCGGCTACGAGGAGGACGCACAGGCCGATACCCGCGCCCTCGCCGCCGCGCTGACCGCCGCCAGCATCCCCGCCCACTGCGAGATCTGGGGCAGCGATGTCTCCCACGACTGGTACTGGTGGGGCAAGGAGCTGAACATCTTCGCCGAGCGCGTCTTCGGCCGAGGTCAGGAGAAAACAAATGCCTGAATTCATCATCGGTGCCCGCGGCCATGATTTCGGCCGCCATACCCCCGAAGACCTGCTCACTTCCATCGGCAAGGCGGGCTTCCGCTGCACCCAGTTGGCCTACACCAAGGCCATTGAGGGCGTGAAGAGCTACGCCGACATCACGCCGGAGCTGGTGGAAGCCACCAAGGCCGCTGTCGCCGCCTCCGGCGTTTCCATCGCCGTGGACGGCACCTACGTTGAGCTGAGCTATGCTGACGAGGACAAGCGCCACGCCGAGGTCGCCAAAGTGCTGAGCCAGATCCCCGTCGCCAAGGCGCTGGGTGTAGGCTGCATGGGCAGTGAGACCACCAACATGGCAAAGCAGCCCGGCGTCACCCGGAAGGAAGCGCAGGAAGCGCTGCTCCGCAGCCTCGGCGAGATCCTGCCCCTCTGCGAGGAGCAGGGGGTGCTGTTTGCCGTGGAATGCGTCTACTACCACGCCATGAATACCCCGGAGGCCGTCAAGATGGTGTTGGACACCATGGCCAGCCCGAATCTGCGGGTCATCTGCGATTTTGCAAACTACGTGGGCCCGGAAAACGCTTCTGTGGACGCCCAGCGCCGCATCTGGGATAAGGTCGGCAGCTGGTACGGCGACAAGATCGCCGCCGTCCACTTCAAGGGTCAGAACTTCCAGCCCGACGGCACTCTCTACTCCACCTCGCTGGAAGATTCCTGCGTGGACTATGCGGGCGGCTTTGCCATGCTCAAGGCGATGCCGCAAACGGTCCTTCCCGTTCTGCGGGAGGAAGCCGTCCCCGCCCGCGCAGCCAGCGATATTGCGTTCATCCGCCGCTTCTGCATCTGATTTTTTGAACCGACTGCTGCAACTCCTTCTGGCATCGCGTCAGCGATGACGAAGGGAGTTGCAGCAGTTCTTTTTTGTTCTCGTTCGTTCACAAAAAGTTAACATCTGAAGGTTCAATCCCTACTTGTCTTGTAGGACAAACTGTGCTACAATCCTCTTGTACGAAAGATACCCCCAAGGGGTAATTTGAAAGGAGTTGTTCCCATGGGTGAAGCAACCGAGAAATGTCCCCGCTGCTGTGACACTGCAAATGCAGATGACCGTGAAGTGCGGGAAGCCGAAGCAGAAACGGAAAGTTCTTCCTGCTGTTGCCGCCACAAAAAGCGGAGCGAAGAGGAGTACAAGAGCCTCATCCACCGGCTGAACCGCATTGAGGGCCAGATCCGCGGCATCCGCGGCATGGTGGAAAAGGATATCTACTGCGCCGACATTCTGGTGCAGGTGGCGGCGGTGAACTCGGCGCTGAACGGCTTTTCCAAGGAGCTGCTGGCCCAGCATGTGCGCACCTGCGTGGCGGACGATCTGCGGGCGGGCAGCGAAGAAAAGCTGGACGAGCTGATCAAATTGCTGCCAAAGCTTATGAAATGACCCTCTTGCGGGCAAGCCAACCGATCTTCAGGAGTACGATTATGGAACAATACAATGTTACCGGCATGAGCTGCGCGGCCTGCTCTGCACGGGTGGAAAAGGCCGTGAACGCTGTTCCCGGCGTCACAAGCTGCTCGGTCAGTCTGCTGACGAACTCCATGGGCGTGGAGGGCACCGCCAGCGCCGCCGCCATCGTCAAGGCGGTACAGGATGCGGGCTACGGTGCCAGCCCCAGATCCAGCAGCGCTTCCGCTGCGCCGGACTCCAGTGCCGGTCTTGACGCACTGGCCGACCACGAGACCCCGAAGCTGAAAAAGCGACTCATCGCCTCGCTGATCTTTCTCATCGTTCTGATGTACTTTTCCATGGGGCACATGATGTGGGGCTGGCCGCTCCCCCACTGGTTCGACGGCAACCACGTCGCCATGGGCCTTGTTCAGCTGCTGCTGGCGGGCATCGTCATGGTCATCAACCAGAAGTTCTTCATCAGCGGCTTCAAGGGCCTGATCCACCGCGCCCCCAACATGGATACGCTGGTGGCGCTGGGTTCCTCGGCCAGCTTTGTCTGGAGCACCTACGCCCTCTTCGCCATGACCCGCGCGCAGGTGGACGGCAACGAGGAGCTGGTCATGCACTATATGATGGAGTTCTACTTCGAGTCCGCCGCCATGATCCTGACCCTCATCACCGTGGGCAAGATGCTGGAGGCCCGCTCCAAGGGCAAGACCACCGATGCACTCAAGAGCCTGATGAAGCTGGCCCCCAAGACCGCCACCCTGCTGCGGGGCGGTGCCGAGGTCAGCGTGCCCATCGCGGAAGTGCGCAAGGGCGATATTTTCGTCGTCCGCCCCGGTGAGAACATCCCCGTGGACGGCATCGTGCTGGAAGGTTCCAGCGCCGTGAACGAAAGCGCTCTGACCGGCGAGAGCATCCCGGTGGACAAGGCCGAGGGCGACAAAGTCTCTGCCGCCACCACCAACCAGTCCGGCTTCCTGCGGTGCGAGGCCACCCGCGTGGGCGAGGACACCACGCTGGCCCAGATCATCAAGATGGTCAGCGATGCCGCCGCCACCAAGGCTCCCATTGCCAAGATCGCCGACACCGTGTCCGGCTTCTTCGTGCCCGCCGTCATCTCCATCGCCGTGGTCACCACGATCGTCTGGCTGCTGATGGGCCGGGAGTTCGGCTACGCACTGGCCCGCGGCATCTCGGTGCTGGTCATCAGCTGCCCCTGTGCGCTGGGTCTGGCCACGCCGGTCGCCATCATGGTCGGCAACGGCCTCGGTGCCAAGAACGGCATCCTGTTCAAGACCGCCGCTTCGCTGGAAGCCGCGGGCCGCACCCAGATCGTTGCGTTGGATAAGACCGGCACCATCACCAGCGGCGAGCCAAAGGTCACCGACATCCTGCCCGCCGAGGGCGTTTCCGAGACCGAGCTGCTGACCCTTGCCGCCGCACTGGAGCGCAGGAGCGAACACCCGCTGGCCAAGGCCGTCCTCGCTTACACCGAAGCAAACGCCATGGATGCGCCCGAAGTTTCCGACTTTTCCGCCCTGCCCGGCAACGGCCTGTCCGCAAAGCTGGACGGAGCGGAGATCTTCGGCGGCAACGCAGCCCTGATCGAAACCAAGGCCACCGTCCCCGCCGCGCTGAAGGAAAAGGCCGCCGCCCTTGCAAAGGAAGGCAAGACCCCGCTCTACTTCGGCGGCGCGGGCAGACTGCTGGGCGTGGTCGCCGTGGCCGACACCATCAAGGAGGACAGCCCCCGCGCCATCCGCGAGCTGCAGAACATGGGCATCCGGGTCGTGATGCTCACGGGCGACAACCAGCGCACCGCCGACGCCATCGGCAAGCAAGCGGGCGTGGATGAAGTCATCGCGGGCGTCCTGCCCGACGGCAAGGAAGCCGTCATCCGCCAGCTGCAAGCTTCCGGTAAGGTGGCCATGGTCGGCGACGGCATCAACGACGCCCCGGCCCTGACCCGTGCCGACACCGGCATCGCCATCGGTGCGGGCACCGACGTCGCCATCGACGCGGCGGATGTCGTCCTGATGAACTCCAAGCTCTCCGATGTGCCCGCCGCCATCCGGCTCAGCCGCGCCACCCTGCGCAACATCCACGAGAACCTGTTCTGGGCGTTCCTCTACAACACCATCGGCATCCCGCTGGCCGCCGGTGTGTTCATCCCCTTCGGCCTGACGCTGAACCCCATGTTCGGTGCAGCGGCCATGAGCCTGTCCAGCTTCTGCGTGGTCAGCAACGCACTGCGGTTGAACCTGTTCGACCTGCACAGCACCAAGCACGACCACAAAGCCAAAAATGCCGTTTCCCTGCCCGCTGCCCCCGTGCAGCCCGCAGTCGAAGACCATACCACATCCAATGTCAAGGAGGATAACGTTATGAAAAAGACCCTGCATGTTGAGGGCATGATGTGCGGCCACTGCGAGGCCCGCGTGAAGAAGGCACTGGAAGCTCTGCCCGAAGTCAGCGAGGCCGTGGTCAGCCACGAGGCCGGCACCGCCATCGTCACCCTGATCGCCGACGTCTCCGACGAGACCCTGAAGAAGGCCGTCGAGGATCAGGATTACAAGGTCACCGGCATCGAGTGAGCCGGTTTCCCAAAGCAGAAACGGGAGCTGTCCGCACAATGTGGGCAGCTCCCGTTTTTTGTCAGGTCGTTTCGAATCGTGCGGCACCTTTTGTCTTCAGCCAGCGCAGTGCAAGGGCATCGGCCCCCGCCAGCAGCAGACAGGCAAGGCTCAGGCTGACGGCGGGCGGCATCCTATGGGACAGCGCCGCCGTCCCCGCAAACAGCGCAAGGGCCGCGCCCCAGCTCAGGAGCATGGCCAGCAGACAGAAGGGGCTCTGCTTGATGACCGCCGTTTCGCTGGTCCAGTGGAAGCTGGGCATCAGCACCCCCAGCACCAGCCCCACCGCCGCCGACAGCACCACGAAGAGCGCCACTGCCAGAAGGCCCAGCAGCACCATGGGCAGAGCGGCCCGCACCACAGCCAGCAGCACCCCCGCGCAGAGCAGGGCGGGCGGCAGCGTCACCGCCAGATGCAGTTCCAGCTTGGCGCGCAGGGTCTGCCACGGCGGGACCGGCAAACTCCGGATACGCCAAAGGCTCTCCCCTTCCAACGAGACGGAGGGGGCCGTCAGGCAGTTCATGCCCGCCCCAAGGGCTGCGGCGAATGCTGCGGCCGCTCCCGCCAGCCCCGGCGGAAGCAGCTGGACCGCCAGCAGCCGGATCTCCCCGGCCTTGTACAAAGCCAGCACGCTGAGCACCACCAGCCCCAGCGACCCCATGGCGCAGTTGAGCAGGTAGGTGGGGCTGCCCGCCAGATGGAGCAGCTCCCGCCGCAGCAGGGCCTGTCGCACCGAGACGCGGCGGCTGGGCGCTGCCTTCATTTTCGATGCCGCGCCGCCGGTGCGGGTGGTCATCAGGCGGAGGTAGGGGCCGGAGAGAAGCTTCCCCAGCACGGCACAGACCGCCGCCAGCGAGATCAACAGCCCCAGCAGCGCCGGGATATCTCCGCACGCAGCCCGGCCCAACAGCAGCCAGCTGCCCTGCGGCAGCCCTTCCCCGCCGCCCCACAGCGCCGAGGAGAGCAGGGTGTTCAGCAGCGCACCACTCTTTTGATAGCCGAGGAAATAAAGGGCAAGGAAGCCCAGCGACGCCACCACGGTGAAGAGTGCTTTATGCCGCCCGGCCTTCGCCACGAGCAGAGCCACCGCCCAACCCAGCAGCGCCGCCAGCACCGACGCCGCCCCGGCCAGCAGCAGAGCCATCGGCACAGCGCTCAAGATGCCGCCCAGCGGATGCGGCGCAAACCGCACATAGGCCGCTTCGGCGGGCACCCAGACGAGGAGCAGATAGAACAGGCTCATCTCATACAGGCCGCACAGCCGCACCGCAAAGATCATCCACGGCGGGATGGGCAGAGCCAGCAAAAGGTCGTTGTCCTTGGCCTGAAAAAGGCGGTTATAGCTGGAAAGCGCCCCGGCCAGCACGCTGACAAGAAGGGCCAGCAGTTCCAGCACAAGGAAATAGAGGGTCTCCCAGCCGCCCGGCAGAAGAAGCTGCGCCAGCGGCCACGACAGTGAAGCAAAACTCGCCATCAGCACCAGCGCAATGGCCCCATACAGCGCCCCGAAGGCAAGCTTTCCCGTTTTGGTGCGCTGCTTCCCGGTGCGGGCGCTCCGGTTCAAAAAGGCGCTCTGCTCCCGCCGCTGTTTGCGCAGCAGGGCGGCAAAGCAGCGTTTCGTCTCAGCGTTCATCGGCGCCGCCCTCCAACTCTAAGAAGACCGTTTCCAGCGAGGCGTCGCCCCGCACCTCGGCCATGGAGCCCGCCCGGATGAGCTTGCCGTTTTTGATGATGGCCACCTGATCGCAGAGCTTTTCCGCCACTTCCAGCACATGCGTCGAGAAAAAGATGGCCCCGCCCGTGTCGCAGAAAGCCCGCATGGTCTGCTTGAGCTGATGCGCCGCCAGCGGGTCCAGCCCGACGAAGGGTTCATCCATCAAGATCAGTTTGGGCGCATGGAGCAGCGCCGCGATGATGGCCAGCTTCTGCTTCATGCCGTGGGAGTAGTCCCCGATGGGCTGGGCCAGCGCCCCGGTCAGGCCGAAGCGCTCCCCGTACACCCGCACCCGCTCGGCGCGGGCCGTGTCCGACACCCCGAAGATGTCCGCGATGAAATCGAGGTACTGGATGCCGGTCATGTAATGGTAAAGGTCGGGGTTATCGGGCAGATAGGCCAGCTTCCGCTTGGCGGCAAGCGGGTCCTCCCGCACCGAGATGCCGTCCACCCGCACCTCGCCGCTGTCCGGCCGGAGGATGCCGCAGCAGCATTTCAGGGTAGTGGTCTTGCCCGCACCGTTCGGCCCGATGAAGCCGAAGATCTCGCCGGGCCGGATGGTCAGCGTCAGGGCGTCCACCGCCGTCTTCTCCCCGTAGCGCTTGGTCAACTGCTGAATCTGAAGCATTCCGCTTCCCCCTTTGATCCAATTTGTAAAAATCATCCCACATTCGGCGGGCGCTGTCAAGGTTTTGCGACACAAAAAGAGGGTCAAAAGCTGTAAAGTATCTGTTCTTTACAGCTTTTGACCCCGCGTTTTATTCTCGGATGACGGCCACCGTTTCAACGTGGTAGCGTGCAAAAAGCTCGATCGCAGCCGAGCCGACCCGCTCCCCGCTGACCACGATGGGGATCGCGGGCGGGCAGGAGACGGTGGGCATCGCGCAGACCCGGCCCAGCGCCTCGGCGGCGGGGATGGTCTGCTGCGGGGCGAAGACTGCCGCGCGCACAGAGCAGACCGGGCCCGCTTCTGCCTCCAATGCGGTGAAGGTGTCCCCTTCTGGCTCAGGGCATTCCGGTACACCGGGCAGTGCCGCGCAGACCGCTGCAACGGCTTCTTCCAGCCGGTCGTAGTCCTGCGCCGGATTTTCGGGTGTGAACATCAGCACCACATAGCGGGGGTCGGCATACTCGCACTCGATGGCATACTTGCGCAGTGCCTCAGCCAATGCCGTGCCGGTCAGGCCCAGCGCGGCGGCGTCTAGCGTCAGTTTGAGGGGTTCGCGGGCCGGGTCGTCCACGGCCAACGAAAGCTTGCTCCCCGCCGCAGCCGCCGCCTCGTTCAGCACCCGCCGCAGCCGCGTCAACTGCCCGCAGCAGGAGTAGAGCCGCAGCGGATACCCCTCAGACAGATACCGGTTGCACCGATCGAGGGACTGCAAGATCAGGTAAGAAGGGCTGGTGGAACCGAAGAGCGCCAGCGCATTGCGCACCGCCGTTTCGTCCTGCACCGGAGCCTTGAGGCCGAGGTGCAGGTAGGCCCCGCCGGTGAGGACGGGCAGGGTCTTGTGGCCGGAATCGCAGCACATAGCGGCCCCCAGCGCCATGGGGTGCTTGCTGCCGCCGACCAGAAAGTTCAGGTACGCGCCGTGGGCGTTGTCCACCAAAAGCGGAACACCGTGGGCGTCGCAGACCTTGGAAAGGGCCGCGATGTCCTGCATCCCGCCGAGGTAGTCCGGGCTGGTGACGTAGACGCCAAAGGGGGTTCTCCCCTGCCCGGAAAGCCGCTCCAGCGCCTGTTCCAACTGCCCCGCCGTCACTGGGCAGCTGCACAGCGCCCCGGCAGCTTCCGGCGCGGGCCAGAGCCACTCGATGTCGAAATCGAGGAGGGCGGCGGCGTAGAGCAGCGCCTTGTGGGCGTTGCGGGCGGCCAGCAGAACGGGCCGCTGCCCCGCCGGGGCCGCTTGCAGCGCAAGGCAGAGCATGGCCCGGATGCACTGGGATGAGCCCTCGGTGCTGTAATAGGTGTGGGCCGTGCCGAACAGCTTGGTGGCGTTGGCTTCGCTCTCCGCGATGATGCCCTCGGCCTCGTACAGCTCGTCGGCGCCCTTGATCTCGGTGATATCGGCATCCTCAAAGCCCAGCAGCTTCTGGCCCTTGTGGCCGGGCATGTGGAGCCGGGAGGTGCCGGACTTTGCGTAGCTGCGCACAAAGTCCACGATGGGCGTGGTCATGCTCATTCGCAGGCTTCGCCGTCGGCACAGGCATTGCAGGTGGAACCCAGCTCGATGGGCACTTCGATGCCCTGCGCTGCCAGCTCCTGATTCTTCGCCACTTGGATCATGATGGCGCACTCCATCCGCTTACGGAACAGCTCACAGCCGTACTCGTACACGCCGGTGATGCTGCCGGTGGCGTGGTAGGCATTGGCCGCGCAGCCGCCGGAGCAGTAGAGCTTCGCCCAGCAGTCCTTGCACTCCGGGCGGGCGTAAGCGTTGCAGTGCTTGAACTCATCCCGCACGGCGGTGTTGGTGACGCCCTTCCAGATGTCGCCCATCAGGTACTTGGGATCGCCGACGAACTGGTGGCAGGGGTACAGGTCGCCCCACGGGGTGACGGCCATGTACTCGGTACCGGAACCGCAGCCGGAAATGCGCTTGTAGATGCAGGGGCCGCCGGTCAGGTCGATCATGTAATGGTAGAAAGTGAAGCCGCGGCCCTCGCGGTCGCGCTTGAGCATCTCCTTGGCGAGGATCTCGTACTGCTCCTTCAGGATGGGCAGGTCCTCGGCGGTCAGAGCGCTGGGGTCATCCGGCTTGCAGACCACCGGCTCCATGCTCAGCTCGGTGAAGCCGAGGTCGGCCATATGGAAGATATCGTTGGTGAAATCGGTGTTGAAATGGGTGTAGGTGCCGCGCATGTAGTAGCCCTTGTCGCCGCGCTTCTCCACGAACTTCTGGAACTTGGGCACGATGGTATCATAGCTGCCGTGGCCCGCGTAGTCCTTGCGGAAGCGGTCGTGCACTTCCTTGCGGCCGTCGAGGCTCAGGACGACGTTGTGGCACTCCTTGTTGCAGAAGTCGATAACGTCATCGTCGATCAGCATCCCGTTGGTGGTCATGGTGAAACGGAAGTTTTTGTTGTGGATCTTCTCCTGCTCGCGGCAGTATGCCACCAGCTTTTTCACCATGTCGAAGTTCATCAGCGGCTCGCCGCCGAAGAAATCGACTTCGAGGTTGCGGCGGGTGCCGGAGTTCTCGATCAGGAAATCCATGGCCCGTTTGCCGACCTCAAAGCTCATCAGGGCGCGGTCGCCCTGATAGCGGCCCTGCGAAGCGAAGCAGTAGGAGCAGTTCAGGTTGCAGGTGTGAGCCACATGCAGACACAGCGCCTTGACCACAGTGTTGCGGTTCTTGAAATCGAAGGCCATGTCGGCGTAGGTGTCGGGGCTCCACAGCTTGCCCGCCTGTTCCAGCGAGGCCACATCCTCCAAGCACTGACGCAGGTCGGCCTCGGTCACATCGGGGCGGTCGCCGTACTTTTCGAGCATGGCGGCTACGATCTCGTCCGCGGAGTGTTCCTTGTACATTGCGATGACATCATACGCCACATCATCCACCACATGCACCGAGCCGCTGCAGGTATCCAGCACGATGTTATAACCGTTCAATTGATACTGATGTACCATTTTACTCTCCATTCCATTATTCCATAAAAAAATGCCGCCCGGCAAAGGCGGCATCCGATTGGCAGAAATTACTTGTTGCTGTTCTCGCACTTCTGGTTTGCCACGCCGCAGGAAGTCTTGCAAGCGGACTGGCAGGAAGTCTGGCACTCGCCGCAGCCACCGGTCACAACGCTCTTGGTCAGGTCACGAGTAGCGATCGTCTTGATACGTTCCATAATATATAACCTCACTAGATCATAAAGTTTTATGCGCGGAACCATCCGCACACGATATTACCTTTATGTAGGATAGCACATATCCTACCCAATGTCAAGATTTTTGTCGCAGAAAGCGGGGATATGCTCCATCATTCTAAAGGCTGGTATTTTTTCAAAATCGTGTGGAGCCCCAGCTCCCGCGCTTTGGCCAGTAAGTACCGGTAGCGGCACAACAGCGCCTGACGCTCGTAGATGCGCTGTTCGATCAGGTCGGTGTCCACCTCCAAGTCAAACATCATCTCGTTGCGGTGCAGACAGAACAGGCACTCCTTCAGCTCCTCCTCCAATTCCGGGTGGTATCGCTCATGCTCCGAATCCCGCGGGATGCGGTTTGAAAGATACGTTTGCGGTTTTTGCTGGGTCGTCATCATGCAGCTTCCTCCTCTTTGTACGCTGAAAACTTTACGCTTTGGTTTCCAGTATATGCAGGGAGAGCGCAAAGGATGACGGTTTGGAGAGCTGATTTAGAAAATGCGATTGGCGCGGTTCATGTATTCGAGTTCGCGCTTTGCGCAGGTATTCACATACAGGTTCAGGTCAGATGTGGTTTGCAGTTGTGCAACACGCGCATTCAGTTCTGCACCCTGTGCCTGAATGCCATCCATTTTGTTTGATAGCTGATTGCAATTACGAATAACTTTATCAATTTTTTGATTTGATTCCTGAATCGCATCATAAAGCATCCATTGATTTTCTTTGATTTCTTCCAAATGTCGGATAACTTCATCCAATTTTACAATAATTCGATCCAACCGACTTTCCATATCATATTTATTGTATGCACCTTCATGACCTTCCAGTTGGGTGCATACGCCTGTATCAAAATAGCCATACAAAGAACATATCGGAACAAATCCCCAGTAGTTCTTATGAATGATATTCTTTTCGTACAATTTCTCCAAAGTCGCTTTTGTTTTCCGATTTGCATCCTTCATCTCTTTTAACTGTTCTTGAAGCAGCGTTTTTCTCGGAAGTTCCCTTTGCACACGCAGTTTTTCCAGCTTAACGGCCTCATTATACGCTTTTACAGCATTATCATAATTCTTTTTCGATTGGACATCTGCACCATGCTGCGCATCAGCTGCATTTACCATACTGATGGCAAGTGCAATCAGTCCAACAATGAGTGCAAAAGCAGCAATTTCCCAAAAGAACTCCCTAAAAAACTGTAAAATCAATCCAAGTACAAATAATAATACTGCTCCCGGCAGACACATAAATGCAACCATATCAGCCGTACCACCGTCATAATGAGATAATGTCACTTTGTCATAAACCGGTTTTGTATACTGGCGATAGCCCGGTAATGTAGAAAGCTTGTACTCTAACGATGCAATCACTCCATTTTGCGTGTACACCTCTTTTTCCAACTCGACGACCATACCAAGATATTCTTTAATTGCTGCCGCTGTCATTTGACACCATCCTTTTCTTTAGCCCCAAAATTGTATAACAGCCCAAATTCGGGCTATGTTTTCTTTAGTATAGCCCGATGTCGGGCAATTGTCAATGTACGGCTATGGTCTTACCATTCAATTAAAGTAACTTTTGGATGGTGTATTCTATGATTTCCTATCAACCGCTTTGGGCTACGATGAAAAATCGTGGAATTTCACAATACAAACTTATCAAGGATTACCATTTCAGCACCGGCCAACTCGACCGCTTACGCAAAAACGACAGCGTAAGCACTAACACCTTGGATATGCTTTGCTCTATTTTAGATTGCAAACTTGAAGAAGTCGCTGTCTATCTCCCCGACGAAGCAGATTTCTCGAATTGAATTTACAAAAACTCCATCGAAATTCATCGAGTTCACCTCAAACAAAAAAGATTTTTGATTCCTGTATTCCTCTACTTTTTCGTCAACAATAAAGCCGCTGACCGTCTGCCTTACACAGAATCACCAGCGCGTTTCTTCTTTTTTCAAATCCCCTAGACGCAAAAAATCGGCACCCGCTTTTCAGCGAGTGCCGATTTTGTTACCCTATAGTGCGCTTTGATTTTTGGCGTAAGTGGCGTAAGTTTGGCGTAAATCCGCTTTTGCGCGCTCCAAAAATCAAGGATTCATGCGGTTTTTTGGCAGTTATTAGTACATGCCGCCCATACCGCCCATGTCACCGCCAGCGGCGGGGGCAGCCGGAGGTTCCGGCAGGTCAGCCACGAGGCTCTCGGTGGTCAGGACCATCTCAGCGACGGAAGCTGCGTTCTCCAGAGCGGAACGAGTGACCTTGGTCGGGTCCACGATACCGGCGGCGATCATGTCGTCCACGAAGACCTCGTTCTGGGCATCGAAGCCGTAGTTGGGCTTGTTGGCAGAGATGATCTTGTCGATGATGACGCTGCCTTCCAGACCGGCGTTCTTGGCGATCTGGCGCAGAGGAGCCTCCAGAGCCTTCAGGACGATCTTTGCACCGGTGCGCTCATCACCTTCCAGCGTGTCGCACAGCTCACGGACAGCGGGGATGGCGTTGATGGGAGCGGTACCGCCGCCAGCGACAACGCCTTCCTGAACGGCTGCCTTGGTAGCGTTCAGAGCATCCTCGATGCGGAGCTTCTTGTCCTTCATCTCAACTTCGGTGGCAGCGCCGACCTTGATGACGGCCACACCGCCAGCCAGCTTTGCCAGACGCTCCTGCAGCTTCTCGCGGTCGAAATCGCTGGTGGCTGCCTCGATCTGGTTGCGGATCTGGGCGATACGGGCTGCGATAGCGTCCTTGTCGCCAGCGCCGCCGACGATGGTGGTGTTCTCCTTGGTGACCTTGACCTGACGGGCATGACCCAGCATCTGAACGGTGGCATCCTTCAGCTCATAGCCCAGATCGGAGGACACGACGGTGCCGCCGGTCAGGGTAGCGATATCCTGCAGCATCTCCTTGCGGCGGTCGCCGAAGCCGGGAGCCTTAACAGCCACGACATTCAGGGTGCCGCGCAGACGGTTGACAATCAGGGTGGACAGCGCCTCGCCCTCGATATCCTCAGCCACGATCAGCAGCTTCATGCCGTTCTGCATCACCTGCTCCAGCAGGGGAACCAGATCCTGAATGACGCTGATCTTCTTATCGGTGATCAGGATGGCGGCGTTGTCCAGATCGGCCACCATCTTGTCGGTATCGGTGACCATATACGGGGTCAGGTAGCCGCGGTCAAACTGCATACCTTCGACGATCTCGTTGTAGGTCTCAGCGGTGGTCTTGTTCTCCTCGATGGTGATGACGCCGTCGGAAGTGACCTTCTCCATAGCCTCTGCGATCAGGCGGCCGATCTCCGGGTCACCGGCAGAAATGGTGCCGACGCGGGCGATGTCGTTGGAGTCCTTGACCTTCTGGCTGTGGGCCTTGATGGCCTCGACCGCCTTGGTGACTGCCTTGCTCATGCCGCGGCGGATGTCCATCGGGTTTGCACCGGCGGTGACATTCTTCATGCCCTCGGTGACCATAGCCTGTGCCAGAACGGTTGCGGTGGTGGTGCCGTCGCCTGCGGCGTCGTTGGTCTTGGTAGCGACCTCACGCACCAGCTGTGCGCCCATGTTCTCGAACTCGTCCTTCAGCTCGATCTCCTTCGCGATGGTGACACCATCGTTGGTGATGACCGGGGAGCCGAACTTCTTGCCCAGCACCACGTTGCGGCCCTTGGGGCCAAGGGTGATCTTCACGGTATTTGCCAGCGTGTCAATACCGGCGCACAGCGCCTTGCGGGCTTCCTCGCCCTGCTTGATCTGTTTAGCCATAATCAAATCGCTCCTTTAAAGCTCAATTTCAAAAATAGAGGGGAAGATCTCAGTCTTCCACAACGGCCAGAATGTCGCCCTGACGGACGATGGTGCACTCCTCACCATCCACCTTGACTTCGGTGCCGGAATACTTGCTGGTGAGGACCTTATCGCCGACCTTCACGGTCATCTTGACTTCCTTGCCGTCCACAACGCCGCCGGGACCGACAGCGATGACCTCACACACCTGAGGCTTCTCCTTGGCGCTGCCGGTCAGGATCAGGCCGCCCTTGGTGGTCTCCTCAACCTCAACAGTTTTGATAACAACACGGTCTGCAAGAGGAATGATCTTCATAGTTCTTGCCCTCCTATAATAAATATAATGATAAACTTTTTTGGCCCGGAAGCTCTCGTTTTCTTCGTTTCCGGTGTTTAGCACTCCATTTCTCTGAGTGCTAAGTGTATTGTACTCATCTCGACTGCAAAAATCAAGAGGTTTGCGGCATTTTTTTGTTAAGATTTTATGACAGAAAAGCGGCTCTTCTTGCGAAGAGCCGCTTTTCATCATACCACCGCGTGTTTTTTCAAAAATCTTTCGTAAGCCGGTTTCGGCAGGAGGATGCGGCCCGCCAGCGGCTGAAGGGCCGCCGTGACGGTATCGCAGGGGGCGCACTCGCCGTCAGCAGTCGCGACGATGGGGCCGCGGCCATCCACCGGGCGGAGGGTCACACATCTGGCGCGGCGGTAAATGAAGTACGGCTTTGCCTCCTCGGTCAGCTGGCCATGGGCAAAATGGCGGCCATTTTTGTACATGCCCAGCAGCTTTGCAATGGTCAGCCGCCCGACTTTGCGGACAATGAAAACGTCCAGCCAGCCGTCATCCGGGACTGCTTCCGGCCCGGCGAGGAAACCGCCGCCGTAGGCTTTGCCGTTGCAGATGGCGCACATCAGGCAGTCCACCGTCAGCTCCTCGCCGTCGATGGTGAAGGTCAGCTTCCGGCCGATGTGTCCGCAGAGCTGCTCCACGATGGAGAGCAGATAGGCCACCTCACCGCCGCACAGCGGGATGCGCCGGAACTTCGGGATGCCGTAGGCCACCTGTGCGTCCAGCCCCGCCGCGCAGATGGTAGCGGACAGGCCCAGATTCGTTTCCAGCAGGTCGATGGTCACTTCCCCGCCCGCAAGCTGGGCGTCAAGGTCGGCAAACTCTTCTTTCGTGCCGTAGGTGCGCAGGAAATCGTTGCCGCTGCCGTAGGGCAGACAGCCCACCGCCGCGTGGGAGAAGCCCTGCACGCCGGTCATGGCCTCCATAAAAGTGCCGTCGCCGCCCGCCGTGTAGACGCGGAGCGGCTCGCCGCTCTGGGCCGTCTCCTGTGCCGCCGCATGGGCCAGCTCCCGCGCGTGGCCCGCATATTCGGTCACACAGACCGTGTATTCTCCCTCTGCCAGCCCCGCGCGCCGGGCCGCCGCCTCGATCTGCGGGATGAGGGAAGCGGTGCAGTCCTGCTTGCCCGCCGCCGGGTTCAACAAAAACAATGTGCGCATTGGCGTCCTCCTGCGATTTCTATTATCTCTATAATAACAGAAAAAACACAGGATGCAAGGGGACATTCGGGAGCCTCTGGCGAAACCGACAACTTTGCATTTACTGCCAAGGCCTCTCCTACTAGGAGAGGTGGCATTGCGAAGCAATGACGGAGAGGTTGTACAGAGGAGCACCTTGTCTTTAGAAATTACCGCTGACCGCACCAGTGGAAATTGTTTCGCTCTCTTCCAGCACAACGGAACCATCTCCGGTGCAGTCCGCCGTCCAGTGCTGGCCGGTGTGAGCCGCCCCGGCGGCGATCTGGTCTGCGAGGGCCTGTTCCACGGCCCGGTCCACCTGCCGCCGCAGTTCACGGGCTCCGTAGGGCGACCGTGCCCGCGCCGCCAGCGCCGGGCCGACGCGGGGCGTGTGGGTGAGCTGGTAGCCGTTGTGGGCGGCCCGCTCCTCCAATTGGCCCAGCAGCTTTTCGGCAATGGCGCACAGGCTCTCATCGGCCAGCGGGCGGAAGACGATCAGCTCATCCAGCCGCCCCACCAGCTCCGGCCGAAACCACTTTTTTGCCTCTTCGATGGCCTGTGCCGACTGCTTTTCGAACAGCACCTCGCTGCCCGCCGCAAAGCCCAGCGGAGCGCTCTGCCCGGCCAAGAACCGCGCACCGAGGTTCGACGTCAGCAGGACGATGGTGTTTCGGAAATCGGCTTTTCGGCCCATGGCATCGGTGAGCTGGCCGTCCTCCAGAATCTGCAGCAGGATGTTCTGGATATCCGGGTGGGCCTTTTCGATCTCGTCGAAAAGAACGACGCTGTAAGGGCGGCGGCGGACGGCTTCGGTCAGCTGCCCGCCCTCGTCGTGGCCGAGGTAGCCCGGCGGCGCACCGAGGAGGCGGGCCGTGGTGTGCTGCTCCTGATACTCCGACATATCGAACTTGAGCAGAGCCTTCTCGCTGCCGAACCAACTGCGGGCCAGCGCCTTGGCCAGCGCGGTCTTGCCCACACCGGTGGGCCCCAGAAAGAGCAGCGCCCCGATGGGCCGGCCCGGCTCCCCCAGCCCGGTGCGGCTGCGGCGGATGGCACCGGCGACTGCCGCCACCGCCTTTTGCTGGCCGACGATCTCGGCGTTGAGGCGGGTTTCCAGTTTGTCCAGCCGGTCGCGCTCCTTCTCCCCCACCCGCTCGGCGGGCACGCCGCTGGCCTGTGCGACCACATGGGCGATCTCTTCCCGCGTCAGCGTGGGGTTCGTGATGCCCTCCCGCTCGGCCCGGATGCGGGCGGCGGCACAGGCTTCGTCCACAAGGTCGATGGCCTTATCGGGCAGACACCGCCCCGGCAGATACCGCACCGACAGATCCACCGCCTCCCGCAGCGTCTCGGCGGGCAGACGCACATTGTGATACCGCTCGTACCGGGGCGCCAGCCCTTCCAGAATGGCGGCGGCCTGTTCCGGGGTAGGCTCTTCGATCTGCACCCGGCCAAACCGGCGCTCCAGCGCGGCATCCTTCTGGATGTGGCTGCGAAACTCCTGATTCGTCGTGGCACCGATCATTTGCAGCTCGCCCCGCGCCAGCACCGGCTTTAAGATGCTGGCCGCGTCGATGGCGCCTTCCGCCGCCCCGGCTCCGACGATGGTGTGGAATTCGTCCACGAACAGGATGGCGGAACCATCCCGCACCAGCTCTTCCAGCAGGTTCTTGAACCGTTCCTCAAAGTCGCCCCGGTACTTCGTGCCCGCCACAAGGCTGGCCATATCCAGCGCCAGCAGCCGTCGGCCTTGGAGCATCCGGGGCACCTCGTGGGCGGCAATGCGCTGAGCCAACCCTTCGGCCAGCGCGGTCTTGCCCACGCCCGGCTCCCCCACAAGGCAGGGGTTGTTCTTCTGGCGGCGGCACAAAATTTCCACCATCCGATCCAGCTCCTTTTCCCGGCAGAAGACCGGGTCCAGCTCACCATCGGCGGCGCGGCGGGTCAGGTCACGGCAGTATTTGTCGCTGGCGCGGCTGCCGCGGGGCATGGCCGAAGCGCGGGGCTGGCTGGGCAGGATGAACTGACCCGAAAGCTGGCGGCACTCCCGCACGGCCTCGGTGAGCTGGACCCCCATAGACGCCAGCAGCACCCCGGCAGCACAGTCGGTATCCTCCAGCATGGCGCAGAGCAGGTGTTCCGGTTCTGCGCGGGACTGGTGGGCGTTCTGCGCCCCAATGAGAGCATAGTCCATGGCGCGGCGCAGGTCCGGAGCCATCGCATGACGGTCGAGATGCTGCGCCGGGCCGCTGCGTTCCTCGGCCAGCTGCCGCCGCACGGCCAGCTCGGTGATGTTCTTTCCGGCCAAGAACCGCCCGGCAGCCCCGTGGTCGATTTGGAGCATTGCCAGCAAAAGATGCCCTGTATCGGCTTTTTTGCAGCCGAAGCCGCCCGCCAGCTCCACCGCCTCGTCCAGCAACAGCCCCGCCTCCCGCGAAAAGCCCTTGTATCTGCCCATGCCGAATGCTTCCCAAATGCTCATTTGTCTGCTCCTTGCTGTTTGATCCTATACAGCAGAAGTATAGACTGACCGGAGAGAAAAAAATCAACAAAAAAGCCGAACCACACAAAACGTGCAATTCGGCAGGGGTGCGATCTTTTGGGTTACAGCTCAGCCAGCGCCTTTTTCAGGTTCTTGGCAATCTGGTCGGGGCAGCTGGTGGGGCGGGGGCCGCAGGTGGTGCCCTCCATCCGCTCGATGGCGTCCTCGGCCTTCATGCCCTTCAGCAGACGGCTGATGCCCTTCAGGTTGCCATTGCAGCCGCCGACGACCTCGATGGATTCAATGGTGTGATCTTCGTTCAGGACGATCTTGGTCAGCTTTGAGCAGGTGCCCACATTGGGAAACTCAAACGATTTGCTCATTTCGGTACATCCTCTCTTTTTCTTGAGTTTTTTTATTATACTATTTTTTCCGTTTGTGTGCAAGTTCCTCGATCCGGGCGATCTGGTCGTCCGGCGTGATGCAGGTGCCGACCGGATGGACCTTTTTGTGGTTGGCCCCGTGGAAATCGGTGCCGCCGGTGCGGATGAGGCCGTACTGCTCACACAGGGTGATGCACTCGGCGCGGTCTTCGGGGCTGTTGCTGGGGTGATCGATCTCGATGCCGTCCACCATTCCCTCTTTCACCAGCTCCCGCAGCAGCGGCATACTCTTGTACACGGTGGGGTGGGCAAACACGACGACAGCCCCCGCCGCCTTGGCCGTGGCCAGCACTTCCTGCACCGGAATATATTCCGGCGAGTGGAGCACGACGCCCCGCGGGTTCCAGCCGAACAGGTAGTGGTAGGTCTCGCCGTAGATGCTGTCGGCCAGCCCCAGTTCCCGCAGCGCCTGCATGATGCCGCTTTTGTAAAGCACGCCGCTGTCCTTGGCGTATTCCAGCGCCTGTTCGGTGCGGAACTGGGGGTAGATGGCCTCGATCTCCCGTGCGCTCTGCAAGCAGCACTCGTTCCGACGCTGGCGCATGAGATCGCAGTGGCGGCGCAGGGCCGGGCTCTCCGGGTCGGGCCAGAAAGCCAGCAGATGCACCCGGTGCTGGCGCTCGTAGTCGTAGCCGGTCAGCTCGGTGGCCGGGATGAGCTTTACGCCGTCCTGTGTGGGGTGATCGTAACCGTATTGGACGCTGAGCAGCGTGTCATGGTCGGAGATGGCCATAGTATCCAGCCCCACCCGCGCCGCGAGAATGGGCAGACGCTGGATGGGGACGGAGCCATCGGAACAGGTCGAGTGGTTGTGCAGATCGCCGGGCATTTTCTTTCCTCCAAGAAAGCCCAAAAAGCATTCGTCTCAAAAGGGCGAATGCTTTTGGGCTTATTTTTAGTGTTTGTAGAAATTGATGAGGCAGCCGTCGGCCAGAATCTGACGTTCATCGGCCGTCAGCGGTGCCATATAGAGGGCAAAGGGCTTGACTTCCTTCCCCAGCACATAGGCCGGGATGTTCTGCAAATCGCCCTTGAGCACCTCACGGATGTTCGGGATGAGGATGTAATCCCCCAGCCCGAAGGGCGTTGCCCCGGCCAGCTGGAAGGGCAGCATTCCCCAGTTGATGAGGTTGGAGCGGTAGCGCTTGGTGGCGTACTCCACTGCGATATTCGCCCCAGCCCCCAGCACGCGCTGGCAGGACGCCGCCTGTTCGCGGGCGGAGCCGTCGCCGGGCTTGACCGCGAAGATGGTAGACGAAAGCTGGATATCGTTCCACGTCAGCTTTTCACAGCCGGGCACAGCGTGAACTTTTTCCAGCAGGGCGGCGTCTCCGTTCCCGGCGCGGCGGGCGGCTTCCTCGGCCTGAACGGCCTTGGCGCGGCCCACGTAGGCCGGGTCCTTGCGGCTGAGGGTGAACTCGGCCAGACCCAAGGGGTTGGAACGGTAAGAGGACGTCTCGCCGGAGGGAATGAGCTCATCGGTGGTGGTCACAGGGTCGGTGATGTAGGACGCCACCTTCAGCAGCAGATTGTCCCCCAGCGGAGCGATCTCCGGCCAATCCTTGATGTTGGGGCCGAACTTGAGCAGCGCGTCGTAGTCGCCGTGGCCAAAGCCCTGATACACGCGGGTGTCGTAGCTGGAAGCATCGTAGTGGTACTCCGGCACGGTGGGGTCATATTCGATGGCGGTGGCCGGGGTCAGGATGCCGCCGTTGGCCGTGGTGGCCGCAATGCTGCGGGCATCCATCAAAGCCACGCCGGAAAGCTGGCCGCTGCCGGGCTTGGAGCCCTCACGGCTGGGGAAGTTGCGGGTGGTGTGGCGGATGGACAGCGCCCCGTTGGCGGGTACATCGCCCGCGCCGAAGCAGGGGCCGCAGAAGGCGGTGCGGATGGTGGCACCGCTGGCCATCAGGTCGGTGAGGACACCGGTGCGGGCCAGTTCCATCATGATGGGCTGGCTGCCGGGGTAAACGCTGAGGGCGTAGTCGCCGCAGCCGCCGGTATGGCCCTTGAGGATGGCGGCAGCCTCATAGATGCTGTCGAACAGACCGCCCGTGCAGCCCGCAATGACGCCCTGATCGACCCGGAGCTTTCCGTCTTCGATCTTGCTGCACAGATCCAGCTTGACGTCCTTCCGGCCCACAAGCTTCTGGACATTCTCCTCACAGTCGTGGAGGATGTCGCAGAGGTTGGCGTTCAGCTCCTCGATGGTGAAGGCATTCGAGGGGTGCATCGGCAGCGCGATCATCGGGCGGATCTTCGAAAGATCCACGCTCACCACGCCGTCATAATAGGCAAGGTCTGCGGGTCTCAAGGGCTTGTAGTCCCCTGCCCGGCCATGGACTGTGAGGAAGGTCTTGGTCTTCTCGTCTGTCTCCCAGATGGAGGACAGGCAGGTGGTCTCGGTGGTCATGGCGTCGATGGCGTTGCGGGTATCCTGCCGCAGGGAGGCGATGCCGGGGCCGACGAACTCCATCACCTTGTTCTTGACGTAGCCGCTCTTGAACAGCTCGCCCACCAAGGCGATGGCCACATCGTGGGGGCCGCAGCCGGCGGGCAGAGCGCCGGTCAGGTAGATGGCCACCACACCGGGGCGGGCCACATCATAGGTGCGTCCCAGAAGCTGCTTTGCCAGCTCGCCGCCGCCCTCGCCGATGGCCATGGTGCCCAGCGCGCCGTAGCGGGTGTGGGAGTCGGAGCCGAGGATCATCTTGCCGCAGCCCGCGAACCGCTCCCGCATATACTGGTGGATGACGGCGAGGTGGGGCGGCACAAAGATGCCGCCGTATTTCTTCGCGGCGGACAGGCCGAAGCGGTGGTCATCCTCGTTGATGGTGCCGCCCACCGCACACAAACTGTTGTGGCAGTTGGTGAGCACATACGGGATGGGGAACTTTTCCAGACCTGACGCGCGGGCCGTCTGGATGATGCCGACGAACGTGATGTCGTGGCTGGCCATGGCGTCGAACTTGATCTTCAGGTTCTCGTCGTCGCCGCTGGTATTGTGTGCCGTCAGGATGCCATAGGCCATGGTGCCCTTGTAGGCCTCTGCCGCAGCGGCGGCGTCAACCCCCTGTGCGGCCAGCGCCGCCGGGGCGTCTGCATCTGCTTGGACCCACTGGCCGCGCAGATAGTATGCGCCGCCCGTGCTGCATTTGATCGATTCCAACATATCCTTCGCCTCTCTCTATCAGATTGGGGGCATTTTCCCGGCTTTCCCTGCGGATGCCCCGGAGCCGGAGACCCTTACACCGCGGCCCCGCGCTCCCTATAGGTTTTAGTATAGCACGAGCAAAAGGAAAGGAAAAGCACTTTTCCAGATTAAATTGCGAAAGCAAACGGCAAAAAAGTCACCTCTTCGCTTTCAAAAATCAACAAAATTCATCTTTCCGCCGCCATCTGCAACGCGCTGGTCTACTCTGCCGCCGAAATGCTGGACCCCACAGCACGGGGCTGGAAGTAAAAAATTAGTGATTTTTCCCAAATTTCCGCTTTTCACGCACGAAACACCCCTTTTCACGCAGTTTTACTTGCACCCTCCTCCCCCCGGATGGTATAATTTCCTTACAAGCACGAGCCTATGTTTTACCGGATTTAAAACTTTGTAAGGGGGGTACTACTTATGATCTCTTATCGCAAACTCGCCATGCGTGTTCTGGGCCACAGCCCGGTTTCTGCGCCCAAAACGGCCCGCCGCCGCTCCACCGCAAAGCGCGCCGCCGCCCTCGCCCTCACCGCCGCCCTCGTGGTCGGGATGACGCTCCCCGCCTTTGCGGATACATGGTTCATTGAAGATGGTAACATCTCGATTTCGGCTGGTGAAAGCGGCAACCATGTCGAACAGGGAGATAAAAAACAAGATGAGACCACGGAGACGATTATTACAAACCGCGAAAGTACCGCGTCTTCGAATTCGGTAACGATCGAAGCAGGTGCAGGCAAGACGGTGAATGTCACGCTGAATAACGTCAATATCGACACCAGCGAAACATGGAAAGCCGCTGTAAGCGTTATCGGCAAAGGCAATACGAACATTGAGCTGAACGGCAATAATACATTAACGAGCGGAGATGGCTATGCCGGTCTGGAGCATAATAAAAAAACAGATTCCGAGGGTAAGGAAACCAGCGGTACATTAACCATTACAGACGACAAAGGTGACGCTGGCAAATTGACTGCCACGGGTGGTAATCAGAGTGCCGGTATCGGCGGCGGTAGTGGAAATGACGGCCAAGTGACCATTACGGGTGGTGAGATCACTGCCAACGGTGGTAAATACGGTGCTGGTATTGGTGGCGGTGATGTCGGCAATGGTACTGTCACAATTACTGGCGGCAGTATCACTGCCACGGGTGGTAGACTGGCTGCCGGTATTGGCGGCGGTGCCGGTAAATACCAAGCCGTTGGCGGTAACGGCGATGTGAAAATTTCTGGCGGCACGATCATCGCTACGGGCGGCTATGAGGGTGCCGGTATTGGCGGCGGTTACTCCGGCAATGGCACTGTCACCATCAGCGGCGGCACCGTCACCGAAGCCTCTGGTGGTGGCGAGGGTGCTGGCATCGGCGGCGGTGACTCCGGCAATGGCACTGTCAACATCAGCGGCGGCACCATCACCAAAGCCTCTGGTGGCTATTACGGTGCCGGTATTGGCGGCGGTGCCTCCGGCAATGGTACTGTCACAATTACGGGTGGCGATATCACTGCCAACGGTGGTGACCGCAGTGCAGGCATCGGCGGCGGTAAAGGATACCACGGCCAAGTGACCATTACGGGTGGTGAGATCACTGCCAACGGTGGTGACCACGGTGCTGGCATCGGCGGCGGTGATTGCGGCAATGGCACTGTCACCATCAGCGGCGGCACCATCACCGAAGCCTCTGGCGGCAATCTGGCCGCTGGCATCGGCGGCGGTGCCTACAGCAATGGTACTGTCACCATCAGCGGCGGCACCATCACCAAAGCCTCTGGTGGTGACGAGGGTGCCGGTATTGGCGGCGGTAGCTCCGGCAATGGTACTGTCACAATTACCGACGGCGATATCACTGCCACGGGTGGTCTTTGGGGTGCCGGTATTGGCGGCGGTGTTCGCCGCCTTGGCAACGTAAGTATTGAAGGCAATGTCACCATCAAAAATGCACAGGGCGGCGCTGGTGCTGCGGGCATCGGTGGCGGTGCAAGAGCGGAACCCGACACCGAGGATACCAGAAACAAAATTTCCATCAAGAGCACCGAAGCCGGTTCGCCCACTATCACTGCCACCGGCGGTGGAGCTTATAAGGATGACTATGTTTCTCTTCCCGTCGGTGCTGCGGCCATCGGCAGCGGCAGCGTTTATGAGACGATTGGCGAAGTAAATGCCAAATCCGATATCATCATCGAGGGTAAAGTAACCATCAACGCCACTGGCGGCGGCAATGTGGCCATTGGCGACAACGACGGCGAAAAGGTATTTAACGGTCTGGCTGGCGGCACAAACATCAAGCGCACCGACTCCAATGGCAAAGACGTCACGCAGGACGGTGACGTTGTGGCCGAACCCGAACCCGAACCCAAACCCGAACCTGAAGAACCCGAAAAGCCCGCCCAGCCTACCGTAACGCCCACCGGCGCAGAAACGGCAGAAGCACCTTCCACCGGCTCGGTGGAAGTGGAGCACCCGGTCACGGTGGAGGGGCTGTATGTCACCAACGTTCTGGGCAAGCAGATCACCCACACCTGCACCCAGAACGGCACGACCCTGACCATCCGCGTCAACGGCATCGCGACCTCGGCCCACCTGACGCTGGGCATGGTCCGCACCCTGAAGGCGCAGGGCGTAGAGACCCTTGTGCTCACTACCCTGCTCTCCCGCTCCACCACGGTCTCGGTGGACGCCCTGCTGGCGGCTGACCCCGACGCCCCCGATGAAACGCCCGTCGTCTGGACCCACACCGGCGTCCGCACAGCCTTGACCATTGGCGGCGCAGACCACAGCGCCCTGCTCAAGTAACCGGACTGATCCCACAACTTATCACGCACTAAGCAAAAAGAGTGCTCCGCATTTGCCAAAGCGGAGCACTCTTTTCTTACCATCGTTCAAGCTTTCCGCGTTCCGCACAGCCAAACCGGCTTGCCAAGGACTCTCCCTCCGGGAGAGCCGGTGCGCGGCGCATGAGAAGGCTTAATCGAACAGCATATCGTGGATGGCGCTGACAGCCTTATCGGCGTCGTCGCGGTCGATGATGCAGGAGATCTTGATCTCACTGGTGGAGATCATCTTGATGTTGATGTTGTTGTTGGACATAGCCTCAAACATCTTGGAAGCAACGCCGCTGTGGCTCTGCATACCGGCACCCACGATGGAGACCTTGGCGCAGGTGGTGTCCACGCTGACATCGGTGTAGTGAGCGCTGTCCTTCAGGACACGCAGAGCGGTCTCTGCCTCGCCCTGTGCGCAGGTGAAGGAGATATCCTTCTTGCCGTCGCGGCCGGTGGACTGCAGAATGATGTCCACGTTGATGTTCTTCTGGGCCAGCAGACCGAAGATCTTGAAGCTCGTGCCCGGCTCATCGGGAACATTCAGAATCGTAATAACAGCAACGTCGGTGTCCTTTGCGACGCCCTTGATCAGCATACCTTCCATTTTTGCAACCTCCTTGACGACCGTACCCGGAACAGGGTTCAGGCTGGAAAGCACTTCCAGCTCCACGTTATACTTTTTAGCCAGCTCCACGCTGCGGTTGTTCAACACCTGTGCGCCGAGGGATGCCAGTTCCAGCATCTCGTCGAAGGTGATCTCCTGCAGCTTGCGGGTGTTGCGCACCTTGCGCGGGTCGGCGGTGTAAACGCCCTCCACATCGGTGAAGATCTGGCAGCGGTCCGCGTGCAGAGCCGCCGCAATGGCGACCGCACTGGTATCGGAGCCGCCGCGGCCCAGCGTGGTGATGTCGTCCAGCTTGTTCAGGCCTTGGAAGCCCGCCACGACGACCACGCGGTTGCGCTCCAGCTCAGAGGAGATGCGCTCCGTCTCCAGCCGGGTGATGCGGGCCTTGGTGTAGGCACGGTCGGTGCGGAAGCCTGCCTGCCAGCCGGTCAGGCTGATGGCATGGCAGCCGATCTCGTTCAGGGCCATGGCCAGCAGCGAGATGCTGATCTGCTCGCCGGTGGCCAGCAGCATATCCATCTCACGAGCCGACGGGTCATGGCTGATCTCCGCCGCCTTTGTGATCAGGTCGTCGGTGGTGTCGCCCTGTGCGGACACCACGACCACCACGTCATTGCCTGCGTTGTGGGTATTGGCCACGATGCGGGCCACGTTGAAAATACGGTCACGGTCCTTCACGGAAGAACCGCCGAACTTCTGTACGATCAACGCCATAGTTTGTCACTCTCCTCTTTTTCTGCCCTGCCGCTTTTGCGCAGGGAGTACGCCTTATATCATTCCACGGTTGCGCCGGTATTGTCTGCATCCAAGCGCAGCAGCGTAAATGCTTCACATCCGTCCAGCCCTTCCAGCTGTTCGAGGCCCGTTTCAAGGCCCTTGTAAAATCCCTCTGCGTCGGCCCGCTCGGCCACCGCCATGACGGTGGAACCGGCACCGGACACATACACGGCCTTGGCCCCGCACTGCTTTGCCAGCGCGAAGGCTTCCTTCGAGCCGGGCATCAGGGGCATCCGGTAGGGCTGGTGCAGCTTATCTTCCGTCGCAATGGCCAGCAGCTCGTGGCGTCCCTCGCAGAAGGCGGCGGGCACCAGCGCGGCACGCGACAGATTGTAAACGGCATCCTTGTGGGACACTTCCTTCGGCAGCGCCGCACGGGCCGCCTCGGTCAGCAGCTTATAATCCGGCACGATGGCCGCAAAGCAGAGGCTCTGGTCCACATCCCGCTTGACGGAATAGACCACGCCGTCCTCATAGACGCTGCTGGTCAGACCGCCCAGCAGAGCCGGAGCCACGTTGTCCGGGTGGCCCTCAATGCTGGTGGCCAGCGTGAGCAGCTCCTGCGTGTTCAGGATATCGCCCAGCATCCGGTTCGCGCCCAGCAGACCGGCGATGATGCACGCCGAGGAGGAGCCAAGACCCCGGGCCATGGGGATGGGGTTGGTCTGGACGATCTTCAGCGGCGGGATCTTCTTGCCGACTTTATCGAACAGCCCCTTGGCCGAGCGGTAGACCAGATTGGACTCGTTGCGGGGGATGCGGGTGCCGTCCGCCGCCGAGATATCCAGCTTGTCGCTCTCCTCAAAGGTGACCGTGTTGTACAACGTGACGGCCAGACCCAGCGCGTCGAAGCCGGAGCCGACGTTGGCGCTGGTGGCCGGAACAGAGACCTTGATCTTCATAGCTGTCCCTTCCCTTTTATGCTTCCTCCGGCAGACGCTTGAGCACCAGCTTCACGCTGCCGCCCACGGCCTCCACCTTCCGGGCTGCCTCGGCCAAGGCCTTTTCGTCGGCCTGTTCCACGAAGTAGGCGCACCCGTCGAACCGTTCCTCCACGACCTTGCCAGTGCCGTAGATGGCCTCCACGACGGCCGGAGCAATGCCCGCTACACGCACATAATATGCGGCGGGCGCAGGGTCGGTGAGCAGCCCTTCCACAGGCTCTGCGGGCTGCCAGAACAGGCTGTCGTGGACCTTGGAGCCGTTTTTGAGGGCATCCACCACATCGGCCACCACGGCGCTGGCGGTGGGCAGCTTGCCCGCGCCCTTGCCGTAGAAGACCACATCGCCCAGCATATCGCCCTTGACGAGGACGGCGTTGAAGACGTCATCCACACCGGCCAGCTGGTTCGACTTGGGCACAAGGCAGGGTTCCACGCCCGCAGCCACGCTGCCATCGTCTCCCCGCTTCATCCACGCGATGAGCTTGATGACGCAGCCCAGCTTCTCGGCGGAGGCCACATCGTCCACCGTGATATCCCGGATGCCGCGGGTGGGGATGTTCTGGGGGTAGATCTGATGGCCGCAGACCAGCGAGGACAGGATGGCGATCTTGCGGCAGGCGTCGCGGCCGTCCACATCGTCGCCGGGGTCCTTGGTCTCGGCGTAGCCCAGTTCCTGCGCGATCTTCAGGGCCTCATCAAAGCCCAGATTCTCGTGCACCATCTTGGTCAGCATAAAGTTGGTGGTGCCGTTGACGATGCCTTCCACCTCGGTGATGACGTTGGCCGCGAGGCACTGGTGCATGGGGGTGATGATGGGGGTGCCGCCGCCGACGGACGCCTCAAACAGGAACGCGCAGTTGTGCGCCTTGGCCAGCCCCAGCAGCTCGGCGCCGTAGGTCGCCACCATCTCCTTGTTGGAGGTGCAGACGCTGCGGCCGCTTTCGAGGCACGCCTTTACATACGGGTAAGCGAAGCGGGTGCCGCCGATGGTCTCGACAACGACCTTGATCTCCGGATCTTCCAGAATGGTGTCGAAGTTCTTGACGAAAAGATGGGCGGCGGGATGGTTGGAGAAGTCCTTGGGGTCGAGGATGTACTTCACCTCAACGGGTTCCCCCGCCCGGCGGGACACGCCCGCTGCGTTGCGGCAGAGCACCTCGTACACGCCGCTGCCCACCGTGCCAAAGCCTAAGATCGCGATTTTTGCCATGGTAACCCCCTCGTTCCTATCACTAAATTCAACCTTACAGATTATACCCGCAGTGCACGCCGACGACCATCCGCTGCCGGGAGAGCTTTTCCGTGAGTTCCTCCGGGGTCATCTGCATGGTGTCGGTACGGATGGTGACGGCCACCAGCGCCGCACCGTTTTCCGGCGTGGACTGGTTGATGGTCACGATGCTGGCTCCTGCGGCGCTGATGCCGGCCAGCAGACTTTGCAGCGCACCGGTCTCGTCCCGCAATGTTGCCATCACGGTGATGACCTCGCGGCCGTTCTCGGAATCAAAGATGCAGTCCTTATACTTATAGAAGGCGCTGCGCGACAAGTCCACGCTGCGGGTCGCAGCCGAAATGCTGCGGGCTTCTCCGCTGGCCAGAAGCTCCTTGGCCTTGACGACCTTGAGGAAAACCTCCGGCAGGACCTGTGCGTCCACCAGATAAAAGCGGCGTTCCAACTTGTTCACCTCACAAACACAAGTGTTCTTGCAGAAAATATAATAACATCCGGCCCCCTGCATTGCAAGAGGCCGGATGTACTTTTGGCAGATTGTCCAGTTTTGATGCGTGAAGTGACGGGTCACCTTGCCGGAATGGCACCCGCAGACCAAAAAAGTATGAGTTTTTCGGTCAGTCGGTGTCGAGGTTGGTGGTGTCCGGCTCCACCGTCTGTGCGACGATGCCCGAAGAGTGGGAGTAGTTGCAGGTATCGGGCAGGTCGTCGGCGCGGTAATAGCCCGTTGCGCGGCTGGGGCAGTTGGGGCCGGCCAGCAGACCGCTCTGGGTGCAGTAAGCACGCTCCACCACGCCGTCGGCGGCCGGGAATGCCTTATAGGGCAGGTTCGCCTGAACCTGCTCCATATAGGCCTTCCACGCCATGACGCAGGTGCGGGTCTTGGCCTGATCCTTGGAGAGGGTGTTGGTCATGTCATAGGGCGCATCGTAGCCCCACCACACGGCGGTGACGTAATAGGGCGTGCCGCCCACGAACCACAGATCCTTTTCGTCGCTGGCAGTACCGGTCTTACCGAAGGATTCCATGCCGTTGGAGTTGGGGTAGCGGCCGCTGGCGGTACCGACGTTGGAGTACAGGACATTCTTGAGCAGCCGGTTCATGACGTAGGCCGTCTGCGGGGTCAGGGCCTGATAGCTGGTGGCGTTGTTTTCCAGATAGATGTTGCCGTCCCGGTCCAGCACACGGGTGTACAGGTGCGGGGTGGTGTACCCGCCGTCATAGAAGATCTGGAAGGCAGCGGCCAGTGCCGTAGGCGTAACGCCGTGGGTCTGGCTGCCCATGACCATCTGGGCGAGGCCCACATCGCTGGTGGGGTCCAGCGTATTCAATTGCAGGGTGTTATAGACGAAGTTGAAGATGTTGCTTGCGCCCACAAGGTCGCCCACGCGGATGGCAATGGTGTTCAGCGAGCGGGCCAGACCGTTCCACAGCGGGATATCGGAGTTGTCGCCGTAGTTGCCGCCGTAGTTGCGGGGCCAGCTGCGCCATGCGTTCGGGTAGGCTTTCAGCTGGGTGTCGGACATGCCCATCAGACCGTTCTTACGGCAGTAATCCTCATCGCGGATGACCATATCCTGCTTGAGGTAGAGGGGCGAGTTGTTGAGCATGGTGGACCAGTTGACCAGACCGTACTCGATGCCCAGCGCATAAGCGCCAATGGGCTTGATGGTCGAACCGGTCTGCCGGGTCACACTGTAAGCGCGGTTCAGGGCGAGGCTCTTGGTCTTCTGGCCCAGACCGCCCACCATGGCCAGCACGTTGCCGTCATAGTCCAGCGTGACCATGGCCGCCTGTGTGCGGACGTTGCGGTAATAGTAGATGGTGCCGTCGTCGCCGGTGCGGGTCTTGGGGGTGCCGTCCTCGTTCATGACCTGCACATCGTCGTCCGAGATGGAGGTCACCTCTTCCTCATGCCAGCCCGCCGGGAAATAGGCGTCGTCGGTGTTGAGCATCAGGTTCTCCATGGCCGTCTGCATCTTGGGGTTGACGGTGGCCTCGATGGTATAGCCGCCGGTGTAGAGCATGTTCTGCGCTGTGGCTTCGTCCACGCCCTCCTTGGCCATGATGTCGCGGACGACCTCATTGAAGAGAGCATCGGTGAAGTAGCTGGTCACGGAGGAGGTGTTCTTCTTGCTGGTATCCTCCGCCAGCACCAGCGGCTGCGCGGCGGCGTTGCGGTAATCCTCTTCCGTGATGACTCCCTGCTGCCACATATTATACAGGATAAAGTTGCGGCGGTGGATCAGGTTTTCGGGGTTGGTGTAGGGGTTGTAGTTGGTGGGGTTCTTGGTGATGGACGCGATCGAGGCACACTCCCAGAGGGTGAGCTGGCTGACGTCCTTATTGAAGTACTCGTTGGCTGCCGTCTGAACGCCTTGGATGGTGCCGGTAAAGCTGATGGTGTTCAGGTAGGCTTCGAGGACCGTCTCTTTGGAGTAGGTGCGGCTCAGGCAGAGGGCGCGGTAGATCTCCCGCAGCTTGCGCAGAGCACCCTCGATGCCGCTGGCGCTTTTATCTGAGGTCAGGTTTTTGATGAGCTGCTGCTCCAGCGTGGATGCGCCCTGCTTGGAGCTGTAGATGGGCAGGATATACTCATTGATCATTGCGCCGATGGTGCGCTTGAAGTTGACGCCCGGCTCATTGTAAAAGTCTTTATCCTCGGTGCAGATGAACGCATACTGTAGGTTGGCGGGGATCTGTTCCAGATCCGCCCAGACGCGGTGGCTGTTGGAGGAGCGCAGAGTCTCGTATTCCACCTGTGCGCCGGTGTCGGGGTCGGTGGCCACCACGGTGCTGGACTGGCTCAGCTCGATGTTGTCAAGGTCCAGCAGATCACCGTCGTTGGCGGTGGCCTGTACCACGTAGTACACGGCGCCCACCGCCACCAGACTGCCCGCCATGATGCCAAAGCAGAGCAGGGTGGCAAGGGTGCGGCCGATGAATTTCAGCACCGGGTGCTTGCTCTTTTCCCGCGGCTCCTTCGGCTCCTTGGCGGGCCGCGGGCTGGATGCCGGGGTTCTGCGGCTGTTGTTCAGATTGACTTGACGTCCCACTGCGGGCTGCGGGTCACGCTTGGCCCCGCCTTGGTGGATCTTTCTCGGTTCGATAAGGATCGCCTCCTGACCGGCCCGTAGGCCGATGATTCGCTGTGGTTATACGTGGACCGCCCCGCCGGTTTTTCCGGCAAAAAGGCAGAATTCTCCCCAGATAGGGATAGTATAGCACATTTGGCCCCGGAAAGTACAGCATTCCGGTGTGAAAATTCTTGCCGGCCGTCTGCATTTCTCCGTTTTTGCACATACTACCGTTTGAAACTTCCCCTGCAAAGGAGTGATTTTGCCATGCGCAAGCTTGCGCTCTGTCTGTTTTATGCGCTTTGCACTTTTACCATCGCCTTCAGTCTGTTCTGGATGGCCCTGCCCCGGCTCAATGCCCCCTCCCCCGCCCCGCAGGAGGAGGCAGACTCGGTGCCGCTGAGCCTCGCCGCACAGGCTCTGCCGGAGCGGACGGCCCTCTATTACCTCTGCGACGAGGGCGGGATGCTGACCGTTTACGCCTGTGGGGCCGACGGCCAGCCCGCCGACCGGCTGGAGGAGACCGGCATCTACGTCAACCTCCTGCCCGAAAACGATGCCCTGCGGATCAAGCAGGGGCTTTCCGTCTACAGCGAAACCGAACTGCGCACGGTCTTGGAGGATCTGGGCGAATGAAAAAAGCCTGACCGACCTGCCAGAATCTCCCACTCCGGGGGAGCTGGCAAAGCCGTCAGGCTTTGAGTGAGGCTGCTTACGCTTCCATGGCTTCCAGCGGGGCAAGGTATTCCTTGCAGCACTGTTCGTAATGGAGCGAATAATCCTTGGTGGGGTTGTGGTGCATCAGGCTCTTGAGGGTGTGGGAGTCGTAATCGTCGCCCTCGCTCATGCCGACCAGACGGGCCGCGATGTTGGAGCAGTGGTCCGAGATGCGCTCCGCATTGTTCAGCACATCGAGGAAGACAACGCCGGTATCGATGGAACAGATGCCATCCTTCAGGCGCTTGATGTGCTGGTCGCGGAGCTTTTCCACCATGATGTCGATGACCTCTTCCAGCGGCTCCACCTGACGGGCCAAGGTGAGGTCGTCGTTCTCGAAGGCGTCGTTGGTCAGGTCAAGGATGCGCTCCATGGCGCTGGTGAGGAGCTTGAGCTGCTCCTTGGCGTGGTCACTGAAGGAGGCTTCCTTCTCGTACAGCTCCTCGGATTTCTCCATGATGTTCACGGCGTAGTCGCCGATGCGCTCGTACTCGGTGACGAAGTTCAGCAGCTCGGTCACGGCGTGGCTCTCGTCATCGCCCAGCTCCTGATCGGTCATCTTGATGAGGTAGTTGGAGACCTCGACCTCCATCCGGTCGATGAGGTTCTCACGGACGTTGACGGCACTCACCACATCCTCGTCCATCTTGATCAGCAGCGGCGCAGCCAGATTCACGTTGCGGGCCGCACGGCGGGACATCTTGACGACGGCGTTCTTTGCTTGCTGCAAAGCCACCGCCGGGCTCTTGAACAGGCGTTCATCCAGCACAGGCATACTCAGCTCCTGTGCTTCCTCGGCGCTGTCCGGCACAGTCAGGACAGCCAAGCGGGACAGCACCCGGCTGAACGGCAGGAAGAGAATCATCGCCACCACGCTGGACAGGGTGTGGATGTTTGCGATGGAGCTCTTGTTCATCACATCGTTCCAGACCGGGATGCCGATGGTGTAGCGCACCGCATAGATGGCCGCCAGCAGCACCACGCTGCCGATGATATTAAAATAAAGGTGGATCAGGGCGGTGCGCTTACCGTCCTTGGAGGAGCCGCCGATGGTCAGCAGCGGAGTGAACGCCGTGCCGATATGGGCACCCAGAATGATGGGGATGGCGGACCCGAAGGTGACAAGGCCGGTGCTGGACAAGGCCTGCAGGATGCCGACCGAGGCCGAGGACGACTGGATGATGACCGTGGCCACCACGCCGACCAGAATGCCGAGGATGGGATTGGTCATGCTGACAAACAGCTCTTGGAACGCGGCGCTCTCCCGCAGGGGCGAAACGCCGGAGTCCATCAGGCTCATGCCCGTGAACAGGATGCCGAAGCCCAGCATGATCTGGCCGATGTTCTTCTTTTTTGCGTTGCGCAGGAACACATAAAAAATGCAGCCAATAAACGCGACCACGGGCGCAAAGGTCTTGGGCTGGATCAATGTCAGCCACAGGCTGTCGCCGGAGATATCCGCCATGCGGATGAGCTGGCCGGTGACAGTAGTACCAATGTTCGCACCCATGATCACGCCTACCGACTGCGTGAGGGTCATGATGCCGGAGTTGACAAGGCCGACGCAAATGACGACCGTACCCGCCGACGACTGGATGACGCCGGTGATGAGGGTGCCGAAAATAACACCCTTGATGGTGGAAGAGGTCAGTTTTTGCAGAACGCCCTGCATCTTGCCGCCCGCCAGCTTCTCCAAACCGGCGCCCATGATCGACATGCCGTACAGGAACAGCGCAATACCGCCCAACAGAGAGGTGATGTGTGTGATATCCATCTCGATACTCCTAAAATTGATCTTCCTTTTTGCTTTTGAAACCAACAAAGGACGGCTGTCAGGCTTTCTCTGCCCGAACGCCGTCCTTTTTATTATAGCATTGCGCGGCCTGTTTCAACAAGCCTTATTTTACATGTTTTTTGCGTTTTTGATACATTTTTGCCTTTTCCGGCCCAGCCTTATCCGGTTCTTTTCGCAGATTTTACATTGATTTTACAAAACATTCAGTTTGCCACAGCAGACACCGTTTCCCGCCGCCGGGCCGTCTTGGCCCCAGCCTGTTCGCTCCGCGCCTTATCGTAGCAATAGCGGATGATGGCCTGCCGCCGGACAATGCCGATGAACATGCCCCGGTCATCCACGACGGGCACGAAGTTCTGGTTCATGGCCGCTTCGATCAGCTGGTCCATGCTGGTAGAGACAGTCACAGCCTTGTAATCCCGCTTGTGGGCAAAGCTGGAAATGGGCACGTCCTCGGCGGCTTCCAGATCAAGGCCGTGGGTCTTTTTCAGGCCCCAGAGGATGTCCCCTTCGGTCAGGGTGCCCACATACTCGCCCTTGCGGTTGAGCACCGGAATGGATGCGTAGCGGTTGTTCTCCCATTTTTCCAACGTCTGCCGCAGGGTGAAATCGTCGTAAACATACATCAGATCCTGCTTGGGGGAAAGGAAAAACAAAATGTTCATCATCAGCTCTCCTATCGAAAACAATTGTCTGCCGTTCTGGGCGCAGCTCCCCTTTTTTCCTGCTTTGATTTTAGCACTTTTTCACAGCGAGATAAAGGGAAAAATCATACTTTTTAGATTTTATTCACAGTCATATTTCATCCTCTTTTAAAAGATGCGTAAAATCGGTGCACATTCCCGCGTTTTGTGCTATACTAACAGAAAGGGGGCTGCCCCACCGGCCCTTCGGCGCAGCGGTCGTACTCCAACAGAATACCCGCTTCCGGGGGCGAAATCCTGCGCAATCCGGCGCTGCTTGGGGCAGCCGCTTGAATTTTCCGCTGTACAGCGGGCCTCTAAAGAGGTATAATAGGTAGTGTAAGATTCCTTCCTCGGTTCGCCGGGGCAAATCAACAACATAGTAAAAAGGAGCAGAGCGACTATGATCACTTCCCGTTTTCCGCTGGGAGATGTCAGCTTCTCCGCCGAGTATTTCTCGACGCTGGTGGGCGAAGCAACCAAACAATGCTACGGTGTGGCTGCGATGACGCCCCGCGATCTGACCGACAAGGTCCGCAGCATGGTGCACGGTGCCGATTTTTCTGCAAAAGGCGTCCGCGTCACGCAGGAAGAGGGCCGTCTCGTGATCGAGCTGCACATTGCCGTCAGCTATGGGCTGAACATCTCGACCGCCGCGCGCAGCATCTCGCACCGCGTCAAGGATGAAGTCGAACAGGCCACCGGCCTGAAGGTTGCCCGCGTGATCGTCTCCGTTGATGACGTGATCGCCTGATCGGACAAGATAATAAGGAGTAAATTCAAATGATTTCTGGTAAGATCCTGCGCGACGCGATCATCTCCGGCGCGAACAACATCAACAATCAGCGCTCCCGCGTGGACGAGCTGAACGTCTTCCCCGTCCCCGATGGCGACACCGGTACCAACATGGGCATGACCATCGGCGCCTCCGTCCGTGAGCTGGAAGCTCTGGACGACAACTGCACCGTCGGCGAGGCTGCCAAGACTGCCGCCTCTGCCATGCTGCGCGGTGCGCGCGGCAACTCCGGCGTCATCACCAGCCTGCTGTTCCGCGGCTTCTCCAAGGCGCTGGAAGGCAAGAAGGAAGCCGGTGCCGACGACCTCGTGGAGGCCCTGAAGAAGGGCGTTGAGGGCGCTTACAAGGCCGTCATGAAGCCCACCGAGGGCACCATCCTCACCGTCGCCCGCGTGGCTTCCGAGGAAGCTGCCGCCTGCGGCGAGGCCGAAGTGCCCGCCCTGTGGGAGGTCGTTCTGACCGCCGGCCAGAAGGCGCTGGACGATACCCCCAACCTGCTGCCCGTCCTGAAGAAGGCCGGTGTCGTGGACGCCGGTGGTCAGGGCATCATGATCATCTTCGAGGGCATGAGCAAGGTCTTCCACGGCGAGGGCATCGTCGCGGGCGGCGAGGCTGTCCCCAACAAGGCCAAGCTCTCCACCGAGAATGCGGGCAAGGGCGTCTTCACCGATGACCTGATGAAGGTCGAGGACATCAAGAACGGCTACTGCACCCAGTTCCTCATCAACAAGAACGAGGGTGTCAGCGCCGCCAAGATGCGTGCCTTTGCCGAGTCCAACGGCGACAGCGTCGTCTGCATCGAGGACGATGACGTCATCAACCTCCATGTCCACACCGCCGACCCCGGCAAGATCCTGAGCGAGGCCATCAAGTACGGCTACCTGACCAACTTCAAGATCGAGAACATGCACGAGCAGTTCCTCGCCCGCCAGAAGCAGGGCAAGAGCCTTGAGAAACAGGCCTCCGCCGAGAAGAAGCCCGACCCGACCGCCGAGTTCATCTATGCTGCCGTCGATCCTGACCGCGAGTACGGCTTCGTCGCCGTGGCCGCCGGTGAAGGCCTGAAGGCTGTCTTCACCGATCTGGCAGCCGATGCTGTGGTCTCCGGCGGCCAGACCATGAACCCCGCCACCGAGGACATCCTCGCTGCGGTCCAAAGCGTCCCGGCTAAGACCGTCTTCGTTCTGCCCAACAACAAGAACATCATCATGGCTGCGGAACAGGCACAGAAGCTGGCCGACCGTCAGGTGGTCGTCCTGCCCACCCGCACGGTGCCCATGGGCATCACCGCCCTGCTGAACTTCGACCCCTCCGCCAATGTCGAGACCAACACCATCAACATGATGGCGGCTGCTGATAAGGTCTCCACCGGCCTGATCACCTACGCCGCCCGCGACAGCGAGTTCGACGGCAAGCGGATCAAGAAGGGCGAGATCATGGCGCTGGAGAACGGCAAGATCGTCGCCACCTCCAACGACCTGGTCAAGGCCACCTACCGTCTGGCCCGCAGCATGTGCAAGAAGGACTCCAGCTTTGTGACCATCATCTCCGGCTGTGATGTCTCCGACGAGGACGCCGAGAAGGTGACCGAGATCGTCAAGGCAAAGTGCCCGAACCACGTCGAGGTCAGCCACATCCGCGGCGGCCAGCCCGTGTATTATTATATGATCAGCGTGGAGTAAGCTCTCCCCTGACCTACAATCAAGAATGACCAAGGCCCCCTGCATCGGATCGTTGATGCAGGGGGCCTTGTTGTTTTGCGTCTTAAATTTTACTTTGCATAAATCGCATCATTCTTCGCCAGAAGATAAACACAATACTGATTCATGCTGATTCCTTCTCTTTGGGAATGCTCTGCAAGAGAACGATGCAGACTGCGGGGAAGGCGGAGCTTGAACTGCCCGGAATAATCCGAAAGGCTGTCCGGCTCCGGGATTTTGATACCATCCTCCAAAGCCGCTTCCAACCAAGCTTTTTGGGCATCCTTTGCGTTTGCAATCGCAGATTCCATGGTCTCGCCGCAGGTGATACAGCCCGGCAGGTCTGGATAAGAGACCACAAATCCTCCCTCCTCCGGGTCTTCCACAACTTCCATCCGGTAAGGCATTTTCAGATATTCATTCAGCGTCTTCATCGTTCTTCGCCTCACTCTCTACAATTTGCCGCACCATTTCTACATAAACCTTTTTGATTGGTTCATGCTTGGGAATCGTAATGGGCATACACCCCGCTTTTCGGAACGTATAATGGCTGCTCCCGCTTCGGGGTGCAGTCATTTCGTAGCCATAGCTTTCCAGCACCTTGCGAAGTTCTTCAAATCGAAGATCCTTCGATAACGCGCAGATTCTTGCAAGCAACTTATCCCATTTTGACATCTCGATTTCCTACTTTCATTATATATGGTGTCACATATGGTGTCAAGCGTTTTTAGAAGAAACTCACCTGACTGCTCTCCGGCAGGTCGCCGAGGGCGCCGACTTGGCGCAGACGGTCAAGGATGGCGTTGCTGACGCCGGAGGCTTGCTGAAGCTCCTCGATGGAGAGGTACTCCTGCCCGTTGAGGGTGGCCTTTTCCAGCGCATCGGCAGCGGCACCGCCAAGGCCCTTCAGGGAGGAGAAGGGCAGCCGCACCTTGCCGTCCTCCACGATATAACTGGAGCCGCGGCTCTTGCCCAGCTCGATGGGCAGGAATTCGTAGCCCCGCACCAGCATCTCGTTGACCAGCTGGAGCGAGACCAGAACGTCTTCGTCCTTGGCGTTCTTTTCCTCTTTCAGGCGGCGCTTGACCTCGTTCATGTGGGCGCGGGCAACGGCAGCGCCGCCTACGGCGGCCTCATAGTCGATGTCGTCACCGCGGACGGTGAAGTACACCGCATAAAACGCTTGGGGACGATAAATTTTGAACCACATCAACCGAATGGCCGACATCAGGTAGGCGACGGCGTGGGCCTTGGGGAACATATACTTGATCTTTCGGCAGGATTCAATATACCAGTCCGGGACCTCGTGCTCCCGCATGGCTTCCTCCCAGCCGGGCTTGAAGCCGCCCTTTGCCACCTTACCTTTACGGACGGCCTCCATGATATCGAAGGCCATCTTTGGTTCCAGCCCCTTGCGGAGCAGGTAAAGCATGATGCTGTCACGGCAACCGATGACCTCCGCGATGGTGCAGGTTCCGTCCCGGATGAGTTCATCGGCGTTGTTGGTCCAGACGTCGGTGCCGTGAGACAGGCCGGAGATCTGGATCAGCTCGGAGAAATTCTTGGGCCGCGCCTCCACCAGCATTCCGCGCACGAAGTTCGTGCCCATTTCCGGGATGCCGAAGGTGCCGGTTTGGCTGTCGATCTGTTCCGGCGTCACGCCCAGCGCTTCCGGGCTGGTCAGCAGACTGTACACCTTGGGGTCGTTCATGGGGATGGAGTCGATGGGGATGCCGGTGTACTCCTCGAAATACTTGTAGAAGGTGGGCATATCGTGGCCCAGCTCATCCAGCTTGAGCAGGGTGTCGTGGAGATATTTGAATTCGAAGTGGGTGGTCAGCAGACCGCCCGCCACATCGTCCGCCGGATGCTGGATGGGGCAGAAATCGTAGATCTCGTAGGTGTCGGGCACGACGACCATGCCGCCGGGATGCTGGCCGGTGGTGCGCTTAACGCCGGTGCAGCCCAGCGTCAAGCGGTTCTCCTCAGCGTGGTTGACGGTCCTTCCCCGCTCTTCCAGATATTTTTTGACGTAGCCATAGGCCGTTTTGTCCTGAATACCGGACACCGTGCCTGCCTTGAAGACATTCGCTTTGCCGAAAAGTTCCTCGGTGTAGCGATGGACGTTGGACTGATACTCACCGGAGAAGTTCAGGTCGATATCGGGTTCCTTATCGCCGTAGAAGCCGAGGAAGGTCTCGAAGGGGATGTCGTGGCCGTCCACCAACATCCGGGTGCCGCAGTGGGGGCAGTTTTTATCGGGCAGGTCGAAGCCGTCGTCCACGCTGCCGTCGGTGATGAACTCGCTGTATTTGCACTTGGGGCAGCGGTAGTGGGGCGGCAGACTGTTGACTTCCGAGATGCCGGAAAAGTGGGCCACAGCCGATGAGCCGACTGAGCCACGGCTGCCCACCTGATAGCCGCCCGCGTTGGAGTAGGCCACCAGCTTGACCGCGATGACATACAGGACCGCGTAGCCGTGGCCGCAGATGGAGTCCAGCTCTTTTTGCAAGCGTTTCTCCACGATCTCAGGCAGCGGGTCGCCATAGTCGCGCTTGGCGTGTTCCCACGTGGCATCGCGCAATTGCTGCTCTGCGCCCTCAATGCTGGGCGGGTAGGTGCCCCGCGGGATGGCGCGGACGTTGTTGTCGATGGACGCCGCGATCTTGCGCGGGTTTGTCACAACGATCTCATAGGCTTTTTCTTTGGGGAGGTAGCTGAACTGGTTCAGCATATCCTCGGTGGTGCGGTAGAACAGCGGCGGCTGGTTGTCGGCATCCTTGAAACCGTTGCCCGCCTGAAGGACCGCGCGGTAGATGGCGTCCTCCGGCTCGGTGAAATGGACGTCGCCCGTGGCGATGACCGGCTTGTGGAGGTCTTCGCCCAGTTGGATGACCGTGCGGTTGAAGTCCTTGATGACCTCTTCGCTGTCCACCTTGCCCTCGCGCACCATATAGGCGTTGTTGCCAAGCGGCTGGATTTCCAGCACGTCGTAATAGGCGGCGATCTTCTTCAATTCCTCGTAGGAACGTCCTTCCACGATGGCGCGGTAGAGTTCGCCCGCCTCACAGGCGGAGGTCAAAATCAGGCCGTCGCGGTACTTGTTGAGCAAGCTGCGGGGCACGCGGGGCTTTTTGAAGAAGTAGTTGACGTGGGCCTCGCTGACGATCTTGTACAGGTTTTTCAGGCCCATCTGATTCTTGACAAGGATGATGAGGTGGTAATATTTCTTTTTCAGCACCTCGCGGTTGCCGCCAAGGCCGGTGTTGATGCCGCTGACCGCAGTGACCTGCTTTTCCTCCAGATCCTTCAGCATGACGCAGAAAATGCGCCCCAGCGCACCGGCATCCTCACAGGCGCGGTGAGCCTCGTAGGCGGGCAGCTCCAAGTGCTTGTTGATGGTGCCCTGCTTGTAGTTGTGGAGGCCGGGGTACATCGCCTGCGCCATGGTCAGGGTGTCGATATACGTTGGCTCGAACTCGATGCCGCTCCGCTTGGCCGCAATACGGAGGAAGCGGATATCGAAGGAGTGGGCGTTGTGGGCCACGAGGATCCGCCCGGCCGCAAAGTTGAGGAAGGCTTGCAGCGCTTCGGCCTCACCGGGGGCGTCGGCGACCATCTCGTTGGTGATGCCGGTCAGCTCGGTGATCTTGGGGGTGATGGGCTTGCCGGGTTTGACGAAAGTGTCAAATTCCTCCACGACTTCGCCGTTTTTCACGATGACGCCGCCGATCTCGGTCAGATACTCCACGTTGGGGTCAAGGCCGGTGGTCTCGGTGTCAAAGACGCAGAACTCGCCGCTCAGCGGGGCATCCTGCACACCGTAGACGCAGGGGATCATATCGTCCACGAAGTAGGCTTCGCAGCCGTAGATGAGCTTGAAATCCGGGTCGCTCTTGCGGATGTCATCCGCCGCCAGCATGGCTTCGGGGTAGCCTTGGCAGACACCGTGGTCGGTGATGGCAATGGCCGGGTGGCCCATCCGGTGCGCCAGCCGGACGATCCCGCCGGGGTCGCAGAAGGCGTCCATGCTGGACAGCTTGGTATGCAGATGCAGCTCCACCCGCTTGACCGGGGCATGGTCTTCCCGCTTCTTGCGCTCGACGAAGAGGACATCGTAGGGGTAGACGATGTAGTCATGCTCGTATTTGTCGTAGGAGCAGTCGCCCCGGACGATGACGGTGGTGCCCTTGGAGATGGACTCCCACTTGGAGCAGTCCTCCCCTTCCTGCGCCCGAATCTTCAGGTTGATGGAGCCGGTGTAATCGGTGATGGAAACGGTATAGATCTTGCGGTAGTTGCCCTTGACCTCGGTGAAGAAGACATCGCCCCAGATCATGCACTTGCCGCCCTCGCCGCCGAGGTCCTTCAGCGGCGTCAGGTTCTTGGGGGTGAACATCTTGCCGTGGAAGATGGTCACGGGCTTGTCGGTCAGATCGAGGCCCTCCACCTTGATGGACGGGGCCGTGTTCTTCTTCTCGAACTTGACCACCGGCGGCGCGATCTTCCGCTCCAATTTCTCTTCCATCTGGCGCTGTTCGGCCTCGCCCACCGCACTTTGCAGGGTCACCTTGGGTTTGACGCCGGTGTGGGCCGCGACCCGCTCGGCCAGCAGCCGCTCGAACTCCATCTCCTGCAAAAACTTGGTGCCGTGGCAGACGCCGATGGTGATGTTCTGGCCGGTGATCTGGATGGTGCAGCGATCCAGAAAGCCGTTGATGGGCACGCCGTCCCGCTTCATCTCCTCCATCAGCTCCCGCAGGGCGGCTTCGTCCAGCGTCGCGTAGCCGAACAGGTTCTGGATGCGCAGTTCAAAGCCCTCATAATCGGGCTGGAGCGAAGCCAGCAGCCGCGCACACAGCCCCTTGTCCAGCGGGGCGGCACTGCGCAGGGTAAAGATGACCTGCCGCTCCTGCCGCAGCATCTGGGCGTGCTCGACAACGACGCGCCCAAAACAGGACGCAAAGTCCGGGTCCGCCATGAACTGCGGCCATAGCTGGGATACGAGTGGTGTCACAATGGTACTCCTTTTTTACTCGAAAAACGGCTGTGCTCCGTCTCGGTGTGAAACGGGCAGCAGCCGTCTACAATTCAGCCGAGATCCCCCGTCTTGAAGACGTGGGAACCCTCGTAATAGAACCTCTTCGTCAGATCTTGTAGATCTCATCCATGAACTGATCGAGGATATTGTCGCCGGTCAGCTTCTTGATGGGCTCGCCGTGGATGAACAGGACGGCCTCCCCTTTGCCGCCGGCAATGCCGATGTCAGCTTCGCGGGCCTCACCGGGGCCGTTGACGACGCAGCCCATGACGGCGACCTTGATGGACTTTTTGTAGCCCTGCAGCCGCTTTTCCACCTCGTTGGCGATCTCGGTGCAGGGGTACTGGGTGCGGCCGCAGGTCGGGCAGGTGATGACCTCCGGGCCGGCGACCGGGAAGCCCACAGCGCGCAGGATGTTGTAGCCCGCTTCCACTTCCTTCTCCGGCTCAGCCGCCAGCGAAACACGGATGGTGTCGCCGATGCCTTCCAGCAGCATCCCGCCGATGCCCATGCCGGACTTGAGCAGACCCATCTGATAGGTGCCCGCCTCGGTGACGCCCACATGCAGCGGGTAGTCGGTGACAGCGCTGAGCTGGCGGTAGGCCTCCATCATGCGGGGCACGTTGGAGTTTTTGATGGAGATGACGATGTTATTGAAATCGAACTTTTCCAGCAGACGGACATGGTACAGCGCGCTCTCCACCATGGCTTCGGGGACGGGGGCACCGTACTTGGCGAGGATGTGCTTTTCCAGACTGCCGCCGTTGACGCCGATGCGGATGGGGATATTCTTCTGCTGGCACGCCTGAACCACGGCCTTCACGCGGTCGTCGTCGCCGATGTTGCCGGGGTTGATGCGGATCTTATCCACGCCCACATCGGCGCACGCCAGTGCGGCCTTGTAATCGAAGTGGATATCCGCCACGATGGGGATGTTCACCGCGTTCTTGACGGCCTCGATGCACTTGGCGTCCGCTGCGCTGGGGCAGGTCACACGCAGGATCTGGCAGCCCGCCGCCTCGCACCGCTTGGCCTGTGCCACATTGCCCTCGATGTCCTCCACCGGGACATTCAGCATGGTCTGCACCGCGATGGGGTTGTTGCCGCCGATGGTCACGTTGCCGATTTTTACTTCTCGTTTCAGCTGCCGCATGGTCATTTTTCCTTTCTTTAGATCGCACCGGTCACGAGCCGGACGATATCATTGTACGTTGCAAAGATCATCAGGGCGAAGAGGAGGGCGAATGCCGCCAGCGTCAGACCACTCTGGATCTTTTCGGGCACGGCATGGCCCGTGACGCCCTCGATGAGCAGGAACACCACCTTGCCGCCATCCAGCGCCGGGAAGGGCAGCAGATTGAAGATGCCAACGTTGACCGTGATGAGCGCGAGCAGTTCCAGCAGGTCCTGCCAGCCGTAGCTGGCCGCCTGACCGATGGCCGTCACGATGCCCACCGGGCCGGACAGGTCGTTGATGCTCTCCCGCCCGCGCAGCAGGTCCATCAGCGAGGTGAAGATGATGCGCCCATAATAGAGCACGCTGTTCCACGCCTCTTTTATCACGTTGACCGGCGTTTTTCTGATGCCGTAGACCGTAAAACCGAGGCTCATGTGGGTCTCGCCGTCCTCGTCCTGCCATGTGTCGAACTGCACGCGGGGCAGCTCCACCTTTTTGCCGTCCCGCAGGACGGTGAAGCTGGCGGAGTAATCCTCGGTGCGCATCAGCTCATAGAGCATATCGTTGGCCACAAAGCAGCGGCGGCCGTTGACGGCCAGTACCTTGTCCCCCGCTTCCAGACCCGTCTGGCCGCAGAGCGCGCCGTCCTCGACGGCGTAGATGACCCGGCTGGTGATGGGCTCGTTCTGCGCCGCAAGCAGGATCGCCATGACCACAAAACCCAGCAGGAAGTTCATACAGGCACCCGCTGCCATGATGAGCGCCCGCTGCCAGACCGGAGCCTCGTTGAGGGGCTTGCCGGTGGGCTGGGAAACTTCCTCCCCATTTAAGGCTCCCCCGTTCGGGGAGCTGTCCGCGCCAGAGCGCTGGCTGAGAGGCCGCTCTTCCAGATCCGAGCGTTCCTCTCCTTCGGCCTGTTGGCTTTCCGGGCTCTCCTCCCCTTCCAGCGCGACGAAACCGCCCACCGGCAGGGCCCGGAGGCTGTACTGGGTGCCGTGGTGCATCTTTTTGAGCAGCACCGGCCCCATGCCGATGGAAAACTCGTTGACCTGCACTCCACAGAGTTTGGCCACCGCAAAGTGGCCGAATTCATGGATGGCGATCACCGCACTGAACACAAACACCGCAGCCAAAAGGGTAATGATAAAAGACATAGCTTCTCCAAAAATTTATATAGTACGCGGGATATGCTTACAGGTGGCTGCGCACGAAAGCGCGGGCCATCTTGTCGCACTCATACACGTCGGCCAGCGTGTAGCTGCCGCCGAAGCTGTCGCTGTCCACGACGGCTTCCACCAAGCGGCCGATGTCGAGGAAACCGATCTTGTCTTCGAGGAAGAGCTTGACGGCTTCTTCGTTGGCGCCATTGGCGGCGCAGGGGCCAAGGCCGCCCTTCTTGATGGCCTTTTTGCAGGCCGCAAGGCAGCGGAAGGTTTCTTCGTCTGCCACATCGAAGGTCAACATCTTGAGGGTGGTGAAATCCAGCTCCGGCACCACGCCCGGCACACGGGCCGGGTAGGTCAGCGCGTACTGGATGGGGATGCGCATATCGGGCACGCCCAGCTGCGCAATGATGGAGTTGTCGCTGTACTGGACGGCAGAGTGGACGATGCTCTGGCGCTGGACGACGATCTGGATCTTCTCTGGGGGCAGACCGAACAGCCAGACGGCTTCGATCAGTTCCAGACCCTTGTTCATCAGGGTGGCGGAGTCGATGGTGATCTTCGCACCCATGTTCCAGTTGGGGTGCTTCAGGGCGTCGGCCTTGGTCTTGCCCCGCAGCTCCTCGGTCTTCATCCCGAAGAAGGGGCCGCCGGATGCGGTGAGCAGGATCTTGGTCAGGCTCTTGGCACTCTCCTTATCCTGCAAGCACTGGAAGATGGCGGAGTGCTCGCTGTCCACGGGCAGCAGCTTGACGCCGTGCTTTGCCACCGCCTGTGTGACCAGATGGCCGCCGGTGACAAGGCTCTCCTTGTTGGCAAGGGCGAGGTCGTGGCCGCTCTCGATGGCGGTCAGGCTGGCCCCCAGACCGGCGATGCCCACCACACTGTTCAGCACTACGTCCGGGCCATCCATGGCCGCCAGTTCCTTCAGGCCCTCCGGGCCGGTCAGCAGCTTGGGTGCATTGGCGCGGCCCGCCAGCGCGGCATCCAGCTTGGCGGCGGCATCGGGGTTCGTCATACAGACGTATTTCGGGTGAAATTCCTCGATCTGCTCCAGAATCTTATCCACATGACTGTGGGCCGACAGACCGAAGACCTCATAGCCCTGTGCGCGGATGACATCCAGACTCTGCGTGCCGATGGAACCGGTGGAGCCCAGAAGCGTAATTTTTTTAGACATCGTGTTTCCTCCTAAAATGAGCGAATCAGCGATAGAAGACGGCAATGATGACCATGGTGACGAAGGGCGCAATGAACATCACGCTGTCAAAACGGTCCAGAATGCCGCCGTGGCCGGGGAAAATGGTGCCGTAATCCTTGATGCCGCACTGGCGCTTGACGACGCTGGCGAACAGGTCTCCGTAAATGCCAAGTACCGCCGCCACACAGGCCAGCAGCGCAATGACAACGTACATCGAGACGCCGATGTTGGAGCGGGTGAACGCCTCCATCCGGTCGGCTGCGATGGAGTAGACCAGCGTGACGACCACGCCGCAGACCATCGTGCCCAGCACGCCGCCGATGGCACCTTCCACCGTCTTTTTGGGGCTGACCACGGGGCAGAGCTTATGCTTGCCGAAGGCGCGGCCCGCGAAGTAGGCGCAGGTATCGCCGCCCCATGCGAAGCAGAGGCTCAGCAGGATGAAAAAGATCGCATCATAGCCGTATTCTTCCACAGGCAGCAATTCCTTCAGCCGGACGAACGAATAGAAGCAGAAGATCACGATGCCCGAAAACATCACGAGGCCGCTGGTTTTCGCAAAGCTGACGGTGCCGTTGCGCACCACGAGGTAGATGGCATAGAACAGCACGAGCAAAAAGGAAGCCGGCATGACCAGCGCCCGGCAGACCGAGTAGCTGGACAGCATGATGAGCAAAGTGTATGGCACCGTGACTACGTACAGCAGCCAATCCTTTTTGTCAAAGCCGAGGGCCGTGTAGATCTCATGGATAGCGATGAGGGTGATGGCCGCAACCACGAGGTTGAAGACCATCGTGTCGAAGGTGAACAGCACGCCGATGAGGACGAGGATGCCCACGACTGCGGTTATGATTCGTGTTTTCATACAGTGTTTCTCCTTGGTTTTGTTTGCCGGGGCGGTTTAGATGCCGCCGAACCGGCGGGAGCGCTTATTGAACTCCATGATGGCCGCATCGAGGTCGTCACGGGTAAAATCAGGCCACAGAACGTCCATTTCCACCAGTTCCGAATAAGCCGCCTGCCAGAGCATGAAGTTGGACAGGCGCTTCTCTCCACTGGGGCGCAGGATGAAGTCCGGGTCCTTCTGGCCGGTGGTGTACATGGCGTCGGACATCATCTCTTCGGTGATGTCTTCGGGCTTCAGCTCCCCTGCCGCCGCTTTGGCAGCCAGCTGCTGCGCGGCGCGGACGATCTCCGGACGGCCGCCGTAGTTGACCGCGATGTTCAAGGTCATGCCGGTCTTGCCCGCGGAGTCCTCTTCCAGCTCATTCATCAGCTTCTGGAGCTTGGGGTCCAGCGCCGTGCGGTCGCCGATGAACTTCATGCGGATGTTGCGGTCCTTATAGTTGAAGCCTTTCAGCAGATACTCGCCGAACAGCTTCATGATGGCATTGACCTCTTCGAGGGGGCGCTTCCAGTTTTCGGTCGAGAAGGCGTAGAAATACACCGACGATACGCCCAGCTCATCGCAGTAGTTTGCGATATCCTGAAAAACGGCTGCGCCCTTTTTGTGGCCCGCCGTGCGGGGCAGACCGCGCTGTTTGGCCCAGCGGCCGTTGCCGTCCATGATGATGCCGATGGAAAGGCCCTCGGCGAATTCTTTGGGATGTTCCATTGTTGTTCTCCTATCTGCGGCAAAGGATCTTTTCCCCTGCCAGTCGGCAAAAAGTGCCGCGCACTACGTCCAGCACACGGCACTTTGAAGGGTTCCACTCGCCGCGGCGATCAGACGGACATGATCTCCTTCTGCTTTTCCTCAACGGCTGCATCGATGATCTTGATATACTTATCGGTCAGCTTCTGGACATCCTCTTCCATAGTCTTCTGGGTATCCTCGGTCAGCTCACCGGTCTTCTTCATGGCCTTGGCCTTATCCATGGCCTCGCGGCGGATGTTGCGGGTCGCCACCTTGGCGTCCTCACCCAGCTTGGAGACTTCCTTTGCCAGCTGCTTGCGGCGCTCCTCGGTGGGAGCCGGGAAGTTCAGGCGGATGGTCGAGCCATCATCAATGGGGGTGATGCCCACATCGCTGGCCATAATGGCCTTGCTGATGGCGCGCAGCAGGGTGCGATCCCACGGGGTAATGGTCAGGGTACGGGCCTCGCTGACGGCCACGGATGCGACCTGCTGGATCGGGGTGGGGGCACCGTAGTAATCCACGCTCACCTTGTCCAGAACGGCGGGATTCGCACGGCCTGCGCGAACGGCTGCCAGCTCACGGTTCAGATGCTCGACCGTGCTCTTCATCTTTTCTTCAAATGCCTTCGTGTTGCTGCTCATTGTCCTTGTCTCCTGTTTGTACTTATTCTGCACAGGCTGCGGGTGCCGCCTGTTTCATTCTATTGTAATGGGCTGCGGGCTATGCTCAGCCCTCGTAGACCAGCGTGCCGACGTTCTCGCCCTGCACGGCCTTCGCGATGTTGTCCGGTTCAGCCAGATCGAAGACCAGAATCGGGAGCTTGTTGTCCCGGCAGAGGGTGGCGGCGGTGCCGTCCATGACGGCCAGTTGATCTTCCAGAACCTTGGTGAAGGTCAGGGTGTCATACTTTTTGGCGTCGGGGTACTTGTGGGGATCCTTATCGTAGACGCCGTCCACCATCGTCGCCTTGAACATCACGTCCGCCGAGACTTCCACGGCGCGCAGTGCGGTGGCCGTATCGGTGGAGAAGAAGGGGTTGCCCGTGCCGCCGCCGAAGACCGCGATCTTGCCCTCTTCCATGGCGCGCAGTGCGTCCTTGCGGGTAAAGGCCGGGGCCACCTGCGGCATCGTGATGGAGGTGAACACCTCGGTGGGCACGCCCAGCTGCTCCAGCTTGTCGGAGACAGCCAGCGCGTTCATCACGGTCGCCAGCATCCCGATCTTGTCGGCGAGGGTACGCTCCATCTTGCCGCTGGAGCGGCCGCGCCAGAAGTTACCGCCGCCCACAACGATGCCGATCTGCACGCCGAGGTCGTGTGCCTTCTTGACGCCGCCGCAGATGGCGTCCATGGTCGGCTCATCAAAGCCGGTGCCCTTCTCGCCGCCAAGGGCCTCGCCGCTGATCTTGAGCAGGATACGCTGATATTTCAATGCCATAATTCAATACACCACCTATAATATTTGTGCCGCCTTGACCGGCAGCTTTGTTTCTCCTGTCTATTTTACAATAAAATGCCGGTATTGTAAACAGAAAAAGCAATTTGTCCCGCCAAACAGCGCAAAAGTAAAATTTTCTCTGGACATTTCACGTAAAACCTGCTATACTATCTCTTGCATTCGCGGGCATCGTACATCGGCTAGTATATCAGCCTTCCAAGCTGAGGAGGTGGGTTCGATTCCCATTGCCCGCTCCATATTGGATAAACACCGGTTCCTTGCGGATCGGTGTTTTTTGTTGTATTATTGGGTCGTGGGGGCAAGAAAATGGACGATTTCCAGTTTTTGATCTACCGTTCCGCGGAAGAAGGCGCTACCGTCAAAGCCGTGATCAAGGATGACACGATCTGGCTGACCATCAGTCAGATCGCTCTTCTTTTTGATAAAGAAGAGTCCAACCTGCGCCGCCACATCAAGAATATTTTTGACGACGGTGAGCTTTCCGCTGAGAACAGCGTGCAAAAAATGCACGTTGATGGCGTCAAGCAGCCCGTCGCCTTCTACAACTTGGATGTTATCATCTCCGTCGGTTACCGAGTCAATTCCCGCCGGGCTACACATTTCCGCATCTGGGCCACCGGCATCCTCAAAGAGTACATGACGAAAGGCTTTGTATTGGACGATGAGCGGTTGAAACAGGGCAAGGACGCTTTCGGAAAGGATTACTTCCGTGAATTATTGGAGCGCGTCCGCTCGATCCGCGCCAGCGAACGCCGTATCTGGCAGCAAGTGACGGATATTTTTGCCGAGTGCTGCATCGACTACGATCGCAATTCTCCGACCACAAAAGAGTTCTACGCCATGGTACAGAATAAATTCCATTACGCCATCACCGGCCAGACTGCGGCAGAGATCGTCTACAGCAAAGCTGACCATACCAAAGAACATATGGGGCTGTCCACATGGAAAAACGCCCCAGAAGGGCGGGTGCTCAAATCCGATGTTTCCATTGCGAAAAACTATCTGTCCGAAAAGCAGATCCGTCAATTGGAGCGGACCGTTTCCGGCTACTTCGATTACATTGAAGACCTGATCGAGCGGGAGAACACCTTCACGATGGAACAGTTTGCCGCCAGCATCAACGAGTTCCTATCCTTCCGACGCTACGATATCCTGCCGGACAAAGGCAAAATCTCCGCCCGTCAGGCCAAAGAAAAAGCCGAAGCGGAATACGATTTGTTCAACCCTACCCAAAAGATCGTATCGGACTTCGACAAAGTCTTAAAGCAGCTGGCCCCGTAATGCGGGCAGCGCACGCATCTACTCATGCGTCGCTTTTTCTACAGCAAAACCCCACCCCCGGCGCAGAAGGTTCCGCGCCGGGGGTGGGGTTCATCTTATGGTTCTATTTCCGCTCATTTGAGCATGCAGTACACATAACCGGCGGCCGTGCCGATATTGGCGAGGCCCAGCAGAGCGCCGATGGGCGAAGAGAAGTAGACAAGGGCCGAATCCCGGATCAGGGTGCCGTTGAGGGTGGTGCCCTCTTCCGGGTACTGCTCCGGATAGGCCTTCTGGATCTGGCCGGCGATGGCACCGATGCTGGAAATGTTCAGGTAACCCAGCACAGTCGTGCCAAGGCCGCACACCGTTGCCATCAGGCCGGTGATCGAGCCGCTGCTGATGGCGCTCCCGACGGTTTTCACGATGCCCACTGTTGCCAGCGCAGCCATGCCGATATTGAATGCCGTCCGGACCCAGCTGCCTTTGTTTTCGCCTTCGGCATCGCCGCCTGTGGTATACGTCATTTCCTCCATGGTGAGGAGTGCATAATTTTCAGGATACGTCAAAGTCATCATTGTTCTACCTCCAGAATGATACGGTACGAAGGTCGTCTTTTCTTTCATTATAGAGGCAGTGGAAACTTCTGTCAAGAGACGAAACTTTTCCGTCCAGACGCAAAAGTACCGCACAGCGATGGTTTTCGCATCGTGCGCGGTGCTTTTCACCAGAAGTTCACTTCTTCTGGTCTTCTTGTTCTTTTCGCAGCTTCTTGATCCGCTTTTTCTCGCTTTCCACATGAGGCCACGGCCACGAGAAGCCCTCGTTCTCGCGGCACCACTTGACCAGTGGGGAGAAAGAAAACGCCAACCCGAACAGGTACAGCAGAACGTACAGCACCGCGTCCAGCGTGAACAGTGCATCCAGCGCGGCAATGACTGCCATGATGCAGCCCGCTTTCAGGAAGAACAGGCCGTTCTGGCGGCAGTATTCGGCAAAGTTCTCCGCCTTGACCGCCTGTCGGCCTTGGTCGCCCCAGACACGGGGGTTTTTCATGACCGAATAGCCGTAGAAGACCATCATCAGGCCGCAGGTCAATTGAAATCCGAAAAACATAGCGCACCTCGTCCGTGTTTAGTCGTCGTACTCCTCAAACAGGGGCTTCATCATGGGCAGGAAGTCCAGCGTTGCAAAGTAGTCGCGCGGGGTCTCGGCGCGGCGGATGAGACGGTGGGAGCCGTCCTCGCAGAGCAGGACCTCGGCGCTGCGCAGCTTGCCGTTGTAGTTATAGCCCATGGCCGAGCCGTGAGCGCCGGTGTCGTGGATGTAGATCAGATCGCCGATGTCGATCTTGGGAAGCATCCGGTCGATGGCGAACTTATCGTTATTCTCGCACAGGCCGCCGACCACGTCATACTTGTGGTCGCAGGGGGCGTTCTCCTTGCCCAGCACAGTGATGTGATGGTAAGCGCCGTACATGGCCGGGCGCATCAGGTTGGCTGCACAGGCGTCCAGACCGATGTACTCCTTATAGATGTGCTTCTCATGGATGGCCGTTGCCACCAGTGCGCCATAGGGGCCGGTGGTGAAGCGGCCCATCTCGGTGAAGATGGACACATCGCCCATCCCGGCGGGGACGAGGATCTCCTCAAACTTCTTGCGGACGCCCTCGCCGATGGCCATGATGTCGTTTTCGGTCTGCTCCGGGCGGTACGGGATGCCGACGCCGCCGGACAGGTTGATGTAGGAGATGTGGGCACCGGTCGCCTTCTGGACCCGGACGGCCAGTTGGAACAGGATGCCCGCCAGCTCCGGGTAATAGGCATCGGAGATGGTGTTGGAGGCAAGGAAGGCGTGGATGCCAAAGTTCTTGGCACCCTTTGCCATCAGCTTCTTATAGCTGTCGATCATCTGCTCCTCGGTCATGCCATACTTGGCGTCGCCGGGCTTGTCCATGACCTGAAAGCCTTCTTCGCTCGCACCCAGTTGGAACGTTCCGCCCGGATTGTAGCGGCAGAAGATGTTCTCCGGCACACCGGCCACACGGTCGAGGAAGTCCACCATGGTGGCGTCGTCGAGGTTGATGTAAGCGCCCAGCTCATAGGCCTTCTTCATGTCCTCCACGGGGGTCTGGTTGGAGGAGAACATGATGTCGCTGCCGGTAAAGCCGCAGACTTCGCTGAGCATCAGCTCGGTCAGAGAGGAGCAGTCCACACCGCAGCCCTCTTCCTTCAGGATCTGGAGGATGATGGGGTTGGGCAGCGCCTTGACGGCAAAATACTCCCGGAAGCCCTTGTTCCAGCTGAAGGCCTTATTGATGCGGCGGACGTTCTCGCGGATGCCCTTTTCATCGTAGACATGGAACGGGGTAGGAACATCCTGAATGATCTCCTGCGCCTGTTCTTCGGTCAGAAACGGTTTCTTTTCCATAATATACTTCCCTCTTATTCTATAGCGTCACCGCCGTGCGGTGCGGGTTCAGGTCTTGAGGTTGCTGCGGGTGGGGGTGAAGGTGGGGATCATCTCCGCCAGCTGCTTCACCACGCCCTCGTCGTTGTGTTCTGCCGCAGCGGCCAGCGTCTGCAATTGGCTGTAGAAGTCGGCAAGGTCGATCTGGCGCGGCGGAGCCACAAAGATCTTGTTGTGCTCGGTGCGGCGCATCTTGTCCTGCTCCTCGTCCATCATCAGCTCTTCGTAGAGCTTTTCGCCGGGGCGGAGGCCCACGATCTTGATCTCCATGTTCACGCCCGGCTCATAGCCATAAAAGCGGATCAGCTGCTTGGCAAGATCCATGATCTTGACCGGCTCGCCCATATCGAGGACGTAGATACTGCCGCTCTCAGCCAGCGCACCGGCCTGCAGCACGAGCTGAGCCGCTTCCGGGATGGTCATGAAGTAGCGCTCGATGTTGGGGTCGGTCAGGGTGACGGGGCCGCCCTTTTTGATCTGCGCCTCAAACAGCGGGATGACGCTGCCGTGGCTGCCCAGCACGTTGCCGAAGCGGACAGCCACGCACTTCATGTCGGTGTTACCCGCGAAGGTCTGGATCAGCATTTCGCAGATGCGCTTGGTGCAGCCCATGACGCTGGTGGGGTTGACGGCCTTATCGGTGGAGAGCTGGACGAACCGCTCCACCCCGTGCTCGCTGGCACTGGTGAGCAGGTTCTTGGTGCCAAGGACGTTGTTCTTGACCGCCTCCGCCGGGCTGACCTCCATCAGCGGCACATGCTTGTGGGCCGCTGCGTGGAAGACCACGGTGGGGTGATAGGTCTCGAACACTTCATCGAGGCGCTTTTTGTCCCGGATGGAGCCGATGAGCACCGTGACCGGGATATCCCGGCCGTACTTCTGCTGCAGCTCCATCAGCAGCTCGTAGGCACAGTTCTCGTAGATATCGAAGATGAGCAGCTTGCCGGGCTGGAACCGCATGACCTGACGGCAGAGCTCGCTGCCGATGGACCCGCCGCCGCCTGTGACGAGGACGGTCTTACCGGTCAGGTAGCCGGAGATCTTCTCGATGTCCAGCGTGACCTCCTCACGGGAGAGGAAGTCGGCGGTGTTCAGTTCGCGGAATGCCTCCTGCTGCGGTGCGCCGGCCCCGACCAGCTGCGGGTCGCTCAAGATCTGGACCGCGCAGTGGGTGGAGACACAGAGGTCGATGACATGGTTCAGCTTGCTGCCCCGCAGCGTCGGGATGGCGATGATGATGCTGTGGATGTTGTACTTTTCGCAGATCTGCGGGATCTGCTCCAGCGTGCCCCGCACCGGCACGCCGTGGATGGTCTGGCCGAACTTGGCGGGATTATCGTCCACGGCAACGACGGGGTGGCCGTAGCTTTCGTTGGACTTGCAGACGTTGATGGCCCACGCACCGGCCTCGCCCGCGCCGACGATCAGCACCGGGCGGTTGGGGTCCTTGGCAGGGACGCCGCGCATCCGCTCGCCGATGGGATGGTTCAGGAAGAGCCGCCACGCCAGACGGCTCCCGCCCACCAGCAAAAAGATGAGCACCGCTGCCATCGCGTTGGCGGAGTCGAACAGCACGCCGTGGATGAGGCCGTGGTTCACGAAATAGACGATTCCGGTGGGCACGGCGATCATGCCGCCGAGGCGGATGAGATCCCGCTCGCCCGCGTACTTCCACAAGGTCGAGTACAGCCCGCCCACCAGAAAGCTGATAAGGTAAAGGGCCACGATCCACGGCAGATTATCGTAGAGCAGCGCCCGGTTATGGGGCCACCACGCCGCTTCCACCGCACCATCGGCACGGAGCAGCAGTGCAAAATAAAAGCTGAACAGAATGAGCGCCGCATCCAGCACCACCAGAACCGCCCGGCGCAGCCAGACCTGCGGCGTGATTTTTTTGATATCCTTCACAAAAAGTCCTCTTTACCTTCGGCGTCTTGTCCGGCGCCGGTTTATTCGCCACAGCGGCAGAAAAGAGCCTGTTCCGCCATGGTATCCATTGTATTATACTCGTTTCCCGCCGCTGTGTCCAGAAGATTTCATCTTTCGGGCGGATTTCCCCGCTTTTTCCGCACCGAGGATGGCCCGCACTTCCTCCCCAAGGCCCAGAGGCCACGCCGCCGCAGCCCCGACGAGCCCCATCCCGCCGCCGCCCGCAGCCAGCGCGGCGAGACGGAGCGGCAGCTCCCCGACAGACCACGCTGCCAGCATTTCCCGGAAAACCATCCCCGCCCCCGCCGAGACGGCTGCCGCCAGCACCGGAGCCCCCAGCCAGCGCCACACCGCCGGGCGCACCCCGCTGACGCGCAGCAGCCGCCCGGTGTTCGCCAGACAGGTATAAACGCTGGACAGCAGAATGACGAAGAGAAAGCCCCGCATCCCGAAGCGGGGCAGCAGCAGCATGACCCCCGCAATGCGGAGCACAGCGTCCCACAGGCTGTAGCGGAAGACGGCCTTCTGCTCTCCCATCCCCTTCATTGCGCCGTCCACCATGCTTTCAAGGTACATCAGCGGCATGGCCGGGCCGAGGACTGTCAGATAAAAGCCCGCCTCGGCCCCGTTTTCTCCGTACAGAAGGTCTGCCAGCGGGCCGCCCCACACCCAGAACACCGACCCCGCCAGCGCAGAGAAGTAACCCGTCAGCCGCAGCATCCGGTCCAGCAAAGCCGAAAGCCGCTTTTTCTCGCCCCGGATGTGGGCTTGGGTGATCTCCGGCATCAGCAGAACGGATAAGCTCCCCAGCAGCCCGAAGGGAAAGGTCAGCAGCGGCAGGGCCATACCTTTCAAATTGCCGTATTGGGCCACGGCGGCGCTGCGCCCCCCGGCGGCCAGCAGATATACCGTCAGGCACGCGGGCACCAGCATGTTTTCGGCGGTATGGAGCGCGCTGGCAAGGCAGCGCCCGCCCTCCACCGGCCACAGGATCTCCCACAGCCGCTTCGCCGGGTCCGCCGGGCGTCGGGCAGGGCCCGCACCGAATGCGGACACCGCCTCCTGCCGGTAAAACAGGGCCATCATCCCGCAGGAGACGGCTTCACTCAGGGCCGTTGCCGCGAGGACGGCGGTGCATTTGCCGCCCACGTCCAGCGCCGCGCCCCGGCTCAGGGCGAACCAGATGACCCCGATCCGGACCGTCTGCTCGGCCAGCTGGCTCACCACGTTGGGCGACACCCGCCGCCGCGCAATAAAAAAGCCGCGCAGCACCGCCGAGACCGCCATCCACGGCATCCCGAAGGCCGATACCCGCAGCGCCCCAGTGGCCCGGACATCCCCCAGCCACCATTTTGCGGCCAAGCCCGCCAGCCCGAACTGAGCGGCCAGCGCTGCACTGCCCAGCAGCAGCGCCGCCCCCAGCAGACGCACCAGCATCCCCCGCGCTTCGGCCCGGCTGCGGCTCAGCTCCTCGGCCATCAGGCGGGTGGCCGCCACCGAAACGCCGGACGTCGCCAGCGTGACAAAGAGCGAATACACCGCCAGCACCAACTGGTACAGGCCCATCCCCTCGCCGCCCAAGGCGTTGGCCAGCCAGATGCGCAAACCCATCCCCGCCAGCCGGAGCACGATGTCCGCCCCCGTGAGCAAGGCTGCGTTTTTCAGGTAGCTCTGCCGCATTGCCGCACCTCCCCCATCTTCGTTTTTACTATATGAAAGCGGCTTTGCAAAATATGAGTTGGGCCGTGGGTTGTTTCTTTCCTAGTTTTATGATATGATAGGAGCCGGTCAAGACTTTTTGTCCAAACATCAACGAAGGAGGAAAGGCCGCTGCCCCTGTCCGGCCCGGCCTTATGAGAGTATGAGCGAAGAATGTACCCATGACTGCTCCAACTGCGGCGCAGCATGTTCTTCCCGCGATGCTGCCCCGCAGCATGACGCCCCCAACCCCAACAGCAGTGTCAAGAAAGTGATCGGCGTCGTGTCCGGCAAGGGCGGCGTCGGCAAGAGCATGACCAGCGCCCTGCTGGCCTGTGCTATGGCCCGCCGCGGCTACCACTGCGGCGTTCTGGACGCCGACATCACCGGCCCGTCCATCCCGAAGCTGTTCGGCATCCATGGCCGGGCCATGGCCGACGAGAAGGGCTGCTGGCCCATCCAGAGCCGGATGGGCATCGACGTGATGAGCATCAACCTGCTGGTGGAGAACGAAGAGGACCCCGTCGTCTGGCGCGGCCCTGTCATCGCCGGTGCGGTGAAGCAGTTCTGGACCGATGTGGTCTGGAAGGACGTCGATTTCCTGTTCGTGGACATGCCTCCGGGAACCGGCGATGTGCCCCTGACCGTCTTCCAGAGTCTGCCCGTGGACGGCATCGTGGTCGTGGCAAGCCCGCAGGAACTGGTCAGCATGATCGTGGCCAAGGCCGTGAATATGGCCGAGATGATGAAGGTGCCCATGCTCGGCATCGTCGAGAACATGAGCTATATCGTCTGCCCTGACTGCGGCAAGCACATCAACGTCTTCGGCGACAGCCATGTGGACGAGGTCGCCGCCAAGCACCACCTGCCCGTGCTGGCCAAGTGCCCCATCGACCCCCAGTTGGCCTCCCTGTCCGACGCCGGTCTGATCGAGACCTATCCCGGTCAGTATCTGGAAGGTGCCGCCGACGCCTGTGAGAAGCTGCTGAAGAAGTAAAGCAATCGATCCTTCCCCTGTCTGTGTTCCTCTTGAGCACGCAGGGGTTTTTTTATTTGCTTTTCGCTCATTTCATGATGCAATGATGCGCTCCTGTTGGGCTCCTATGCCCCCGGTGAAGCATTATCGCAAGTCAAGAAATTAGCGCAACATTCAAGCAGCATATTTGCGATATGCAATTCAACGTTGTTGCTGTTGCATTAAAAAGTTGAATTGCTATAGAAAGCAAGATGTTACGCAGTTTTTCGGGAGAGCAAACTGTTTTTGTGAAGTGGGTTCATCTTTTCTTCTGTTTTTTTGAAAGATTTTCCGGTTCCGCTCTCTTGTAAATCCGTACAGAAAGCTTTATAATGGTAAAGCGTTCTGTGATATTGGGACAGAACGGGTGAAAGTATAAATGGGAAAAGGAGTATTCGATTATGTTGACGAATGAATACCTGAAACGTGTTTATGATGGTCTGGCTCAGCGCAATGCAAACGAGCCCGAATTCCTGCAGGCTGTCCGCGAGGTTCTGGAGAGCATCCAGCCCGTCGTGGAGAAGCACCCCGAATACGAGAAGGCTGGCCTGATCGAGCGTCTGGTCGAGCCGGAGCGCATCATCACCTTCCGTGTGCCTTGGGTCGATGATGCAGGCAAGGTTCAGGTCAACCGCGGCTACCGCATCCAGTTCAACAGCGCCATCGGACCCTACAAGGGCGGTCTGCGCTTCCACCCCTCTGTCAATCAGGGCATCCTGAAGTTCCTCGGCTTTGAGCAGACCTTCAAGAACAGCCTGACCACCCTGCCCATGGGCGGCGGCAAGGGCGGCTCTGACTTCGACCCCCACGGCAAGAGCGACATGGAAGTCATGCGCTTCTGCCAGAGCTTCATGACCGAGCTGTACCGCCACATCGGTCAGTTCGTGGACTGCCCCGCCGGTGATATCGGTGTCGGCGGCCGCGAGGTCGGTTACCTGTTCGGCCAGTACAAGCGCCTGACCAACAGCTTCCAAGGCGGTATGCTCACCGGCAAGGGCCTGACCTTCGGCGGTTCTCTGGCTCGCACCGAGGCTACCGGCTACGGCCTGTGCTACTTCACCGCTGAGGCTCTGAAGTGTATGCGCAACGACAGCTTCGCCGGCAAGACCGTGGTCATCTCCGGTTCCGGCAACGTCGCCATCTACGCTTGCGAGAAGGCAACCCAGCTGGGCGGCAAGGTCGTCACCATGTCCGACTCCAACGGCTATGTCTACGATCCCAACGGCATCGATCTGGCTTACGTCAAGGATCTGAAGGAAGTCCGCCGCGGCCGCATCAAGGAGTATGCCGAGACCCACGACGGTGTAACCTACGTTGCCGACTGCTCCAAGGTCTGGACTGTCCCCTGCGACATCGCCCTGCCCTGCGCGACCCAGAACGAGATCAACAAGGAGTCTGCCGAGGCTCTGGTAAAGGGCGGCTGCACCGTCGTGTGCGAGGGCGCCAACATGCCCAGCACCCCGGAGGCCATCGAGGTCTACCTGTCCAACGGCATCCTGTACGGACCCGCAAAGGCTTCCAACGCAGGCGGCGTGGCTACCTCCGGTCTGGAGATGAGCCAGAACTCCGAGCGTCTGAGCTGGAGCTTCGAAGAGGTCGATGCAAAGCTGAAGGGCATCATGGAGGGCATCTTCCACGCTTCCTATGACGCTTCCGTTGCCGCCGGTTCCGAGGGCAACCTGATGGTCGGTGCAAACTGCGCCGGCTTCTTGAAGGTCGCTACCGCCATGATGGCACAGGGCATCACCTACTAATTGTTCCATAGCATTTTCAAGAGCCGTGTTCGCAAGAGCGCGGCTCTTTTTGTGTGTTTGACAAAGTGCGGTGTATCGTTTATAATAAAAGCACAATGATAGACAGGAGGTGCCAAGCATGAATTACACTGTACCGTACAATGGCACATTTTGCAGCAAGAAGAAAATTTTGAAAAAGCGTGTTCCCTCCAAAGAGGCCATGGAGATTCGAAATTATTGCCTGTCGCATCCGCTTTCCGCCTCAAAAAGCACCGATGGTAAGATTGTTTTCAAAATTCAGGGGCCGGGTGAAAAATAGGTCATGAATGTTGTGGAGTACACTCACACGCTCACACCATTAGCACGAAATTTTGATTGCGGCAATCCCTATCTTAATCTGTTTTTACGCAGTCCGGATGCTTTAAACTCCAGCATCGGCAAGACTTATGTTTATCTGACCGAAGCAAACGACTGTATTTTAGGTTATTATAACATCAGTGCCGGTTCTGTGGATCAGCTAGAAAATGGTTTTCGGGTAAAATCCGGCGGCGCAATCCATATCGGTTATTTTGCGCTGGATGAGCGTACGCAGCATCAATTTCAAGGGCAGATGCCTGACGGCACCAATCTTTATCTCGGTGATTATTTATTGATCGAATGTCTTGACCGTATCGAACAAATTCGGGAGGGCTTTGTAGGCGCCGCTGTTGTAACACTGGCCTCTTCTGAAGCCGGTGAGCATCTATACCGCAAACATGACTTCCTTGACCTTGACGACGACTTGACTTTCAGCCTGAGCGAAGGCGAGGGTGAGTGCATTCCATTATATCTCCCGCTCGATTATTAAATTCAGGAGCTGCGTTCGCAAGAGCGCGGCTCTTTTTGTATCTATCCGCTGTCCTGCCCCTCCCGGAGATGCGGACTGTATAAAGCCCCGCCACCCCGTCCATACTGACCACATCAAACGAAGAGAGGGCTTTGAAATGGACGAAGCGATGTTTTGTTTTCAATGCGAACAAGCGGCCAACTGCACGGCCTGTACGGGGAAAGCCGGGGTCTGCGGCAAAAGCGCCGAGACCGCAGCGGCGCAGGACCGGCTGACCGGCGCACTCATCTCCTACGCCGGGCAGCTTGTGGGCGAAGGGCGGGCTCCGGCCCCGGAACAGGCCCTGCTGCTGATGGAAGGGCTGTTCACCACCATCACCAACGTAAACTTTGACCCGCAGACTGTGGACCAACTGACCGAGACCGTCCACGCCGCGTGCCCCGGCATCGGGTTCGACTACGATATGCAGAAGCTCTGGCACGAACCGGACGAAGACATCCGCAGCCTGAAGTCCTTCGTGCTGTTCAGTCTGCGCGGGATGGGGGCCTACAACTACCACGCGCGGGTGCTGGGCCGCATCGACCCGGAGCTGGACCGCTTTTTCTGTGAGGCGCTGCAAGCCATCGGGAGCGAGTGCTCCATCGACGCGCTCTGGGCGCTGGTGCAGAAGACCGGCGAGGCCAGCTACCGCTGCATGGAGCTGCTGGACGCCGCCAACACCGGTGCCTTCGGCCAGCCGGAACCGGTGGAGGTACCGCTGGTCATCGAGAAAGGGCCCTTCATCGTCATTTCCGGCCACGATCTCTACGATATGAAATGCCTGTTGGAACAGACTGCGGGCAAAGGCATCAACGTGTACACCCACTCGGAGATGCTGCCCGCCCACGGCTACCCGGAGCTGAAGCAGCGCTACCCTCACCTGAAGGGCAACTTCGGCACCGCGTGGCAGAACCAGCAGCGGGAGTTTGAGGACATCCCCGCGCCCATCCTGTTCACCACCAACTGCATCATGCCCCTGCGGGCCAGCTACGCCGACCGGGTGTACACCACCTCGGTCGTCTCCTACCCCGGCATCCAGCACATTGGGCCGGAGCGGGATTTCTCACCACTCATCGCCAAAGCCTTGGAGCTGGGCGGCTACAAGGAAGACACCGCCATGCCCGGCATGAACGGCGGACGCAGCGTCGTGACCGGCTTTGCGCGGAATTCCGTCCTCTCCCACGCGGGCGAGATCGTGGCTGCGGTGCGGGCCGGGCAGATCCGGCATTTCTTCCTTGTGGGCGGCTGCGACGGCACCCGCCCCTCCCGCCGGTACTACACCGAGTTTGCGAAGCTCACCCCGCCGGATACCGTCCTCCTGACACTGGCGTGCGGCAAGTTCCGGCTGAACGATCTCGACCTTGGCACGGTGGCGGGGCTGCCCCGCATCCTCGATGTAGGCCAGTGCAACGACGCCTACAGCGCCATTCAGATCGCGCTGGCGCTGGCCGATGCCTTCCAGTGCAGCGTGAACGACCTGCCCCTTTCCCTCGTGCTCTGCTGGTTCGAGCAGAAAGCCGTCTGCATCCTCATTGCGCTGCTGGCACTGGGCATTCAAAACATCCGGCTCGGCCCCACCCTGCCCGCCTTCCTCTCGCCGGGCGTGGTGAAGGTGCTGCAGGAGAAGTATGGCCTCAAGGCTGTGACCACCCCGGAGGAAGACCTGAACGCGATCCTTGGTTCGAAGTGAAATGCTTTCACCTCTCCATCAAACCGCACAAGAAGGGCGGGATTTTGGCTTTTACGTTTGGCGCAACTGTCGCTTGAAAATTTTTCAGCCGTCAGTATAATAAGAGGTAACGGAACAAAGGCGTTCCAGATGGGCAGAGTCTGCCCATCTGGGGCGTCTTTTTTTGTTTTTCCGTGTTTTGAGGATGCGCTGCGGAAGGTGCCGCAGCCGAAGGATTTTCATTTTAGAGAACAAGGATGGGAAAGGCAATGGAAAAATTTACGGAAAACGCCACGCCTCTCGGCCTGTATGATCCCCAGTTCGAGCACGACGCCTGCGGCATCGGCGCGGTGGTGGATATCAAGGGCCGCAAAAGCCACCAGACCGTCAGCGATGCGCTCTCCATCGTGGAGCGTCTGGAGCACCGCGCCGGCAAGGACGCTGAGGGCAAGACCGGCGACGGCGTGGGCATCATGTTACAGATCAGCCACAAGTTCTTCTCCAAGGTCGCCGACGAGATGAACATCTCCTTGGGCAACGAGCGCGAATACGGCGTGGGCATGTTCTTCTTCCCCCAGAACGAGCATCTGCGGGCACAGGCCATGAAGCTGTTCGAGCTGGTCACCCGGAAGGAAGGGCTGGAGTTCCTCGCATGGCGCGAGGTGCCCGTCAACCCAGACGCCGTGGGCCAGAAAGCCCGCGACTGTATGCCCTCCATCTGGCAGTGCTTCATCAAAAAGCCCGCCAAGGTGAGCAAGGGCATCGACTTTGACCGCAAGCTCTATATCATCCGCCGGGTGTTCGAACAAGCCAGCAACGGCACCTATGTGCCCAGCCTGTCCAGCCGCACCATCGTGTACAAGGGGATGTTCCTCGTCCACGACCTGCGCCTGTTCTACCTCGACTTGCAGGACGAGGACTACGAATCCGCCATCGGCATGGTGCACAGCCGTTTTTCGACCAACACCAACCCCAGTTGGATGCGCGCCCACCCCAACCGCTTCATCCTGCACAACGGCGAGATCAACACCATCAAGGGCAACACGGACGCCATGCTGGCCCGCGAGGAGTCCATCTCCAGCCCCATCATGCAGGACGACATGAACAAGATCCTGCCCATCATCAACACCTCCGGCTCCGACTCCGCCATGCTGGATAACGCCTTGGAGTTCATGGTGATGAACGGCATGGACCTGCCGCTGGCCGTCATGATCACCATCCCGGAGCCTTGGGAGAACAACAAGCACATCAGCCAGAAAAAGCGGGATTTCTACCAGTATTACGCCACCATGCTGGAGCCTTGGGACGGCCCGGCGGCCATCCTCTTCTCCGACGGCGACGTGGTGGGCGCGGTGCTGGACCGCAACGGTCTGCGCCCCAGCCGCTACTACATCACCAAGGACGGCCGGATGATCCTCTCCTCCGAGGTAGGCGTGCTGCCCTGTGACCCCGCGGAGATCGAGGTCAAGGATCGGCTCCGCCCCGGCAAGATGCTGCTGGTGGATACCGTCAAGGGCGAAGTGGAGGACGACGAAAAACTGAAGGAATACTACGCCAGCCGCGAACCCTACGGCGAGTGGATCGACCGGAACCTCGTCCAGCTGAAAGACCTGAAGATCCCGAACATCAAGGTGCCGAACTACACCGGCGATGAGCTGACCCGGCTGCAGAAGGTGTTCGGCTACAAATACGAAGAGGTCAAGGAGCTCATCCTGCCCATGGCCCGCCTTGGTGCGGAGCCTTCCGGCGCCATGGGCACCGACACCCCGCTGGCGGTTCTGAGCGGCCAGCACCCGCCGCTGTTCAACTACTTCAAGCAGCGGTTCGCGCAGGTGACGAACCCCCCCATCGACGCCATCCGCGAGAAGGTCGTCACCTCCACCAGCGTCTATGTGGGTGCCCACGGCAACCTGCTGGAGGACAAGCCCGAAAACTGCAAGGTGCTCAAGGTCCACAACCCGATCCTGACCTCCACCGATCTGCTCAAGATCAAACACATGAACGTGCCGGGCTTCAAGGTCGCGACCGTTTCCATCAACTACTATAAGAACACCAGCCTCGAAAAGGCCATCGACCGCGTCTTCCTCGAAGTGGACCGCGCCTACAAGGACGGGGCAAACATCATCATCCTGTCCGACCGCGACATCGACGAGTACCATGTCGCCATCCCCAGTCTGCTGGCGGTGTCCGCAGTGTCCCAGTACCTCATCCGCACCAAGAAAAGCACCGCGCTGGCCCTCATTCTGGAAAGCGCCGAACCCCACGAGGTGCACCACTTCGCCACCCTGCTGGGCTATGGTGCCTGTGCCGTCAACCCCTATCTGGCCCATGAGACCATCGGCCAGCTCATCGATCAGGGTCTGCTGGATAAGGACTACTACGCCGCCGTGGACGACTACAACAAGGCCATCCTCAACGGCATCGTGAAGATCGCCTCCAAGATGGGCATCTCCACGATCCAGAGCTACCAGAGCAGCCAGATCTTCGAGGCTGTCGGCATCTCGAAGGAAGTCATCGACAAGTACTTCACCGGCACGGTCAGCCGGGTGGGCGGCATCGACCTTGAGGACATTCAGGCCGACGTCGAGGCTCAGCACAACGCGGCCTTCGACCCGCTGGGGCTGGATATCAACATGGAGCTTTCCGACGGCGGTGCCCACAAGTTCCGCAGCGGCAAGGAAGAGCACCTGTTCAACCCCCAGACCATCCACCTGTTCCAGAAAGCGTGCTTCACGGGCGACTACAAGGCCTTCAAGGACTTCACCCGCACCGTGGACAACATGGGCGAGGAGGGCGTGCATCTGCGCAGTCTGCTGGACTTCAACTATGATCCCAACGGCGGCATCCCCATCGAGGAGGTTGAGCCGGTGTCGGCCATCGTCAAGCGGTTCAAGGCCGCAGCCATGAGCTACGGCGCGCTGAGCAGCGAGGCCCACGAGACCATCGCCATCGCACTGAACCGTCTGGGCGGCCGAAGCAACACCGGCGAGGGCGGCGAACCCGAAGAGCGCTACCACAGCGAGAGCAATTCCAAGATCAAGCAGGTGGCCTCTGCCCGCTTCGGCGTCACCAGCAAGTATCTCGTCTCCGCTGAGGAGATCCAGATCAAGCTGGCGCAGGGCGCAAAGCCCGGTGAGGGCGGCAACCTGCCCGGTGCCAAGGTGTATCCGTGGATCGCAAAGACCCGCCACAGCACCACCGGCGTGGGCCTGATCTCTCCTCCGCCCCACCACGACATCTACTCCATCGAGGACTTGGCCGAGCTCATCTATGACCTGAAGAACGCCAACCGCCACGCCAACATCAACGTGAAGTTGGTCAGCGAGGCCGGTGTCGGCACCATTGCCGCCGGTGTTGCCAAGGGCGGCGCACAGGTCATCCTCGTTTCCGGCTACGACGGCGGCACCGGCGCGGCCCCACGCACCTCCATCAAGAACGCCGGTCTGCCGTGGGAGCTGGGCATCGCCGAGACCCACCAGACCCTGATCCTGAACGGTCTGCGCAGCCGCGTCCGCATCGAGAGCGACTCGAAGCTGCTCTCCGGCCGCGATGTGGCCATCAGCTGTATGCTGGGCGCGGAGGAATTCGGCTTCGGCACTTCCCTGCTGATGTGCGAAGGCTGCGTCATGATGCGGGTCTGCAACCTCGACACCTGCCCCATGGGCATCTGCACCCAGAACCCGGAGCTACGCAAGCGCTTCAAGGGCAAGCCGGAATACATCATCAACTACCTGACTTTCGTGGCACAGGAGCTGCGGGAGTATATGGCGAAACTCGGCGTCCGCACCATCGACGAACTGGTGGGCCGCACCGACCTGCTCCATGTCAAGCCCAGCACCCCCGGCAGCCGCACAGCCAAGATGAACCTCGACTGCATCCTGCACAACCCCGCCATCCCCAACAGCAACATCCACTTTGTGCCCGCCGACACCTACGACTTCCACCTCGAAAACACCCTCGACATGAAGGTGCTGATGAAGAAGTTCAAGCTGAACAGCAAAACGCCCCAGAGCGTGACGCTGGACGTCTCCAACACCGACCGCGCCTTCGGTGCCATCTTCGGCAGCGAGATCACCCGCAAATACGGCGATTCCCTGCCCGATGACGTCTACACTGCCAACTGCAGCGGTGCGGGCGGCCAGAGCTTCGGTGCGTTCATCCCCCGCGGCCTGACCCTGATGCTGACCGGCGACTGCAACGACTACATGGGCAAGGGCCTTTCCGGCGGCAAGATCATCGTCCGCCCGCCGGAGGGCATCCTCTACAAACCCGAAGAGAACATCATCACCGGCAACGTGGCCCTGTACGGTGCCACCAGCGGCAAGGCCTTTGTCTGCGGCGTGGCCGGCGAGCGCTTCTGCGTCCGCAACTCCGGCGCCACCGCCGTTGTCGAGGGCGTGGGCGACCACGGCTGCGAGTATATGACCGGCGGCACCGTCGTCGTCCTCGGCCAGACGGGCAAGAACTTTGCAGCCGGTATGACCGGCGGCATCGCCTACGTGCTGGACGAGAACTGGGATTTCTACCAGCGGGTGAACAAAGAGACCGTCAGCCTCGAACCCGTGGAGCACAAATACGACGTTGCCACCCTGAAAGAACTCATCCGCGAGCACGTGGAAGCCACCGGCTCCCCCCGCGGCAAGGAGATCTTGGAGCATTTCAGCGACTATCTGCCCAAGTTCAAGAAGGTCCTCCCCTACGACTACGACCGGATGCTGCGGGTGATCGCCTCCATGGAGGAGCGCGGCCTCGACGGCGAACAGGCACAGATCGAAGCATTCTACGCTGTGCAGAAGAAGAAGTAAGGAGGGGAACATCATGGGCAAGACCACTGGATTTATGGATTATACGCGCAAGACCAGCAGCGATGTTCCGCCGCTGGAGCGCATCGAAAACTTTAACGAATTTCACATCTGGCTCTCCCGCGAGGAGCAGCAGACACAGGCGGCCCGCTGCATGGACTGCGGCGTTCCCTTCTGTCAGGCGGGCATGATGATCGGCGGCATGGCCTCCGGCTGCCCACTGAACAACCTGATCCCGGAGTGGAACGACCTGATCTATCAGGGCAAATGGGAGCTGGCGCTCCACCGGCTGCGTGCCACCAACCGCTTTCCGGAGTTCACGAGCCGGGTCTGCCCCGCCCTGTGTGAGGCGGCGTGCACCTGCGGCGACGTGACCGGCAGCAGCGTCACCGTCCGAGAGAACGAACACGCCATCGTGGAAACGGGCTACGCAAAGGGCTGGCTCCACGCCGCCCCGCCCCCCGCCCGCACCGGCAAGAGCGTCGCCGTCATCGGCAGCGGCCCGGCCGGCCTTTCCGTGGCCGAATACCTCAACATCCGGGGCCACGCCGTCACCGTTTTCGAGCGGGCCGACCGGGTGGGCGGCTTGCTGATGTACGGCATCCCCAACATGAAGCTGGACAAATCCGTCATCGAGCGCCGCATCAAGATCATGCAGGCCGAAGGCGTGGAGTTCCGCACCAACATGGACATCGGCGGGGCCGTGGCCGCAGAGGACATCCTGAACAACTACGATGCCGTGGTGCTCTGCTGCGGCGCGAAAAAGGCCCGCGACCTGAATGTTCCCGGCCGGGACGCCAAGGGCGTCCACTTCGCCGTGGATTACCTGACCAGCGTGACCAAGAGCTTGCTGGACAGCCAGTTCGCCGACGGCAGGGCTCTGAGCGCAGCGGGCAAGAATGTCCTCGTCATCGGCGGCGGCGACACCGGCAACGACTGCCAAGGCACCGCCCTGCGGCAGGGCTGCACCGACCTTGTGGCGCTGGAGATGATGCCCCAGCCACCCAAGGAGCGCGCCGCCTCGAACCCGTGGCCGGAGTGGCCGAAGGTCCTCAAGGTGGACTACGGCCAGACCGAGAGCCTTGCCAAGTTCGGCAAGGACCCCCGCGTGTACCAGACCACCGTGAAAGAGTTTTTGACCGATGATGCCGGAAACCTGACCGGCGCGGTCATTTCCTACCTGAAGCCGGAGCGCGACCCGGAAACCGGCCGCACCAACATGGTGCCCACCGGCGAGGAGTTCACCTACGACTGCCAGCTGGCCCTCATCGCGGCGGGCTTCGTCGGCTGCGAAGCCTATGTGGCCGATGCTTTTGGCGTCCAGCTCACGGGCCGTGGCTGTGTGGACACCGACCACTTCCGCACCAACGTGCAGAAGGTCTTTGCCTGCGGCGACATGCGCCGGGGCCAGAGCCTTGTGGTCTGGGGTCTGCGGGAGGGCCGCGACTGTGCCGCCGAGGTAGACCGCTACCTCATGGGCTACACGAACCTCTGAGCCATCAACCTTACCATCCTCTTTTCCTATCCTAAACAGCAGAAGCGGGAGCCTTTTAACGGGCTCCCGCTTCTGCGTTTTTGGGATATTGAAACGATGTCAGCAACAGCCGCTCGATGAATCTTAGTCCGTATCATGCACCGTATCGTCCGGCGCAGTCTCCTCCGAAGAGGAAGCGCTTTCGCCGCTGCCGGAATCGGAGGCGGCGGGCGGTTCGGTGGTGATCGCCACGCTGGGGTCGGCGGCGATATATACGGTGATGACGCTGCCCACCTCTACGGCGGCTCCGGCTTCCGCGCTGCACGAGACGACACAGCCCGCTGCATAGGAACCATCGTTGACCACCATGAAACAGCTCGGCATCAGGCCGCGGGCTTCCAGCTCGCTGACGGCTCCCTCCTGCGTGAAGCCGATGACGTCGGGCATCTCCACCATCTGCGGGCCTTTGCTGACCACAAGGCTGATGGTGCCGCCCTTTTCGACCACATCGCCCGCCGCCGGTTCTTGGCGGATGATCTTGCCCTTCTCCACCGTGTCGCTGTACTCCAGCGTCACATAGAAGAGGTAATCGCCCACGTATTTGTGATTGTTGCGCACCTGCGTGTCATAATCCATCCCCACAAAGTCGGGCGTCAGGGTCACCGGCTCGTCCAGCTCGACGCTTTCCGGCTCCGGCACCGACGAGGAGGGCGCTTCCGACGTGTGCGGCCCCTGATTCACCAGCCCCCACACGATGAGCAGGATCAGAATCGCCAGCAGGATCAAAATTGCCGCCAGCAGATTGCGCAGACCCAGCAGATGCTGCTTGGAGTCGCCCTCCGGCAGCGTCAGAGACCGGGATTCGGGGCGGGGCAGGTTCCGGGTCAGCTCGGCGGTGTACTCCTGCGAGGTCAGCGCCTTGAAGAGCTGGGGCACGGTCTGGATGCGCTCCACCGGCTTCAGCTTCAGGCCCATCCAGAGCACGTCGGAAAAGTACTCCGGCACGGCGGGGTTCACCGTCCGGGCGCGGGGGTTGGAGTCCGACACCAGCCGCTGCGCCGCCGGGACCGGACTCTGGCCGCAGACCATCCGGTAGACCACCGCCGCAAGGCTGTATTCATCGGTGTAGCGACCCTCAAACTCGGCGGTGGAATACTGCTCCGGGGCCGAGTACCCCTCGTACAGCTGCTCGTGCAAGCCGCTGCCCGCCGTGCGCAGCCCCACCGTCGCGTAGCCGGTCAGCCGGGCGCGGCCGTTTTCCAGCACCCGGATGTTCTCCGGGCAGATGCCCCGGTGCACAAGGCCGACTTGGTGCATGGCGGCCACGCCGTCGAACACCGGCTGCAGCATGGCGCAGACCTGCTCCGACGGCAGCGGGCCGGGATGCTGATCCAGCCAGCGGCCCAGCGGCACGCCGCCGGGGTTCTCCATCACGGCGTAGACGGTGTTGTTTTCCTCGAACACGTCCAGCACCGCCTCCAAGCCGTTGGCCGGGGTGATGCGCTGGATGGAGCGGTAAAGGTCGGCAAAGTCCATCCGGGTGGTCTTGAACAGCACCTCGCTGCCCAGTTTGGGCCGCAGGGTGGCGTCCATCCCCCGCTCCGCCGCCAGCGTCAGAGGCATATACTCCTTGATGGTCACCCGGAAGCGCCCGACGTTCTCCGCGCCCCGGTACAGGATGCCCTCACCGTCGATCCGTTCGATCTCGCCGACGGTATACCGCCCGCCCAGCACCGTGCCCACCGGCAGACTGCCCGCCGGATTGCGCCCCGCGAACACCCCGCCGCAATGCGGGCAAGCCGCCGCGTGCTCGTGCAGCTCCGAAAGGCAGTAAGGGCAGATGATGGACATGGGAAAACCTCCTTTTGTGGTCGTGTTGTGTTTATTATAGCACAGTTCCGGGCATAACAAAAGCCCCGCAGCTCGGTTGGAGCGGCAGGGCTTCGTGATTTTTCAGATTCGGTCTCCGCCGATCATTCCGGCAGGTCTTCCTCGTTCTCCAGAGAGTGCCAGACGTTCTGGACGTCATCGTTGTCCTCCAGAGCGTCGAGCAGCTTGCCCATGAGCTTGAGCTGATCGGGGTCCGTCAGGCGGGTAGTGGTCATGGGGACCATGGCGAGGTCATCGCTCAGGATCTCGTAGCCCTTCTCCTCCATGGCCTTGACCACAGCAGAGTAGTTGTCCGGATCGGTGGTGATCTCCGCGGCCTCTTCACCGGCATCGAAATCCTCCGCACCGGCGTCCAGAGCGTCCATCATGGCCTCGTCGGCATCCTTGTCTTCCAGAGAGATGTCGATGACGCCCTTCTGGCTGAACAGGAAGGAGACGCAGCCCATAGCGCCCAGATTGCCGCCGTTCTTGTCGAAGTAGTGGCGCAGGTCGGCAGCGGTACGGTTGCGGTTGTCGGTCAGGGTCTCGACCATGACGGCAACGCCGCCGGGGCCGTAGCCTTCGTAGGTGATTGCCTCGTACTCGGTCTTATCGCCGCCCTCAGCCTTCTTGATGATGCGCTGAATATTATCGTTGGGCACGCTCATGCGCTTTGCCTTGGCGATCAGGTCAGCCAGCTTGCTGTTGGAAGCCGGGTTCGGGCCGCCGGTACGGACGGCGACGCTGATCTCGCGGCCGATCTTGGTAAAGACCTTTGCCTTGGCGCCATCGGTCTTTTCCTTCTTACGCTTGATGTTGTTCCATTTGCTATGTCCAGACATGGGGAACCTCCTAAAGTTTATCGAAAATCTCCGCCTGCGGGCAGACGGGCTGTGGTCGCCCGCTTGTGGCAGCACACAAAATCTAACTCTATTATTGTAGCACAATCCCCAACGGCGTTCAAGCCTTATCCGGGGGATTCTGCACGAAATCGGGCAAAAAAGCGGGGTTTGACGCCCCTTTTACAGCAGCCGCAGGGCTTTGGGGTAGTGGTTTTTGACCCGCCCGGCGGACACTTTGCCGCCGCCGAGGGGGTAGCCGTCCACCGTAACGCAGCACCAGCCGTCCGCCGCAGTGGAGGCCGCCATCTCCCGGCCCGACAGATAGTCGGTCACCCGCGGGTCGGCAAGGGTCAGCTCCTCCCGGTTCGTGCACCGGGCCCCGAAAGCCGTGAAGAGGTGGTGTTCGGGGATGAAGCGGCCCTTCTGCACACTGCCCACGAAAACGCCCGCCCGCAGGACGTGAAGCCCCGTCTGAGGGAAGGGCACCGGCAGCAGCACACCCCCGCCGTGGACGACGGCGGGGCGGTCGGCCAGCGCCGGGAAATACTGGGCGGCAAACTCGTGCCACGCGGCGAGGCTCTGGGCGGGAGAGGCGCTCTCCCCTGCCCCGCTGTCACCGGCCCGGCGGCCCCGCTTGCCCTGCACTTCCTCGCGGAGGACACGGGCGTTTTCCCGGCGGGAAGCACGGGCATCTCTGGATTCCGCGCGGGCGGGCTTGCCCTTGCCCGGCTTCTGCTTTTTGCTCTGCTCCGCAGCTGCCGCCAGCCAGAGCTGCTCTTCGGGCGTGTACTCCCCCGGCGCGGGCAGGGTGCGCGGCGTGCCCGCTTTGACCAGCCGGGCAATGAAATGGCCCTCGCCGCCCTGACAGGGCCAGATGCGGCGCACCTTGCTCACATCCAGCGGCAGACCGCCGGTGCGGTTGGCTTCGCCCGCGCTGCCGAAGCTATAGTCCACACGACCGAACACATGGGCCAGCGCAAACTCCGGATGCCGTGCGAGGAAGGCCGCCACCTGCCCCTCGTCCTCTTCCGGAGCGAAGGTACAGGTGGAATAGATCATCTCCCCGCCCGGCGCAAGGAGAGCGGCGGCGTTGTCGAGGATCTGTGCGCCCAGTTCGGCGCACTGCTTCACCAGCGCTTCGCAGTGCTGGGTGACGGCCACAGCTTCCTTGCGGAACATCCCCTCGCCGGAACAGGGAGCATCCACAAGGACGCGGTCAAAAAATTCCGGCAGAGCGGCGGCAATGCGGTCCGTATCCTCGTTGAGGACGACCGCATTGGCCACGCCCATCCGTTCCAGATTGCTCTTGAGCACCTCGGCGCGGGCGGCCACGAACTCGTTGCTCACCAGCAGCCCCTGCCCATCCAGCGCGGCGGCAAGCTGGCTGCTTTTGCCGCCGGGAGCCGCGCACAGGTCCAGCACCCGCATCCCCGGCCGGACCCCCAGCAGCGGCGCAGCAGAGGACGCCGACGGCTCCTGTGAGTAGAAGACGCCCGCGTGGTGGTAGGGGTGCCGCCCCGGCTTGAAGGCCGCATCTTTCACCACAAAGCCCGCCCTGCAGAAGGGCGACGGCTCCACCGGGAAGTCCGCCTGTGCGGCAAAGGCCTCCGGCGTGGTGCGCAGGGCCGAGACCGTCACGCCGCGGGCAGCGCTCTCGCTGGGGGCGGCGTACAGCGCATCGTACCGCTCGCCCAGCAGCGCACGTTCCCGGTGCTCAAAATATTCCGTAGACATGAACGTTCCTCCCATGTATAAAGCCGCGTGCGGCGGCAAGACTAAGGGGTGTGAGGGGCACGACCTCCCTCGCGAAAGGAGATATTACGATGACCGACCGTACCGAAAACCGTTCCAGCAACCGCACCAACAACTGCAAAAACCAGAGCAAGAATCAGAGCCAGAACCGCACCGAGAATCGGACCGACAACCGCACGGAGAACCGCGCCACCAACGAGCACAAGCACCCCAACCAGTACACCAAGGGTGCCGATGACGAAGACAAGTAACCTCTCTCATTAAGAAAGCCCGCTGCCTTCCCTGCACTGTTTTCCAGTGCGGAAAGCAGCGGGCTTTCGCGTGTTTTATTTCTGATTCGGGTCAAAATCTTCCCAGAGTTTGTCGAACAATTCCTCGACGCGGTCCTTCCGGCCGGTGAGGTACAGCCACCCCAACAGGCACTCGAAGCCGGTGGAGGCGCGGTACTCTTCGGGGGAAGCATGTTTCGACACGCTGGCCTTGCTGGCGTTGCGGCCCCGCTTGAAAACGGCCAGCTCCTCCTCGGTGAAGAGGGGTTCCAGCAGCTGCTCCTCGCGGAACTGTGCCCGCGCAGAGACGTACTTGACCTTTTCGGTGTTCAGCTTCCCGGCCGAGAGCCGATGATGCTGCGCCAAACGGGTGCGGACCAGCAGTTCCAGCACGCTGTCGCCCACAAAGGCCAGCGCCAGCGGGTTGAGCTCGCGGGGGTCGATGGTTTCTTCCTGCATAAAATACCTCCTAGATAAGGTTTTCCTTCCTACAACCTCTCTGTCTCACTCTCGTTCGACATCTCCCCTAGTAGGGGAGACTCTGGCGAAACCAGAAACTTTGCAAGGACTGCCAAGGGCTCCCCTAGTAGGGGAGCTGGCAATGCGAAGCATTGACTGAGAGGTTAAAAGCATTCCTTTTAGAAGATATAATCGAACTGATAATCGCCGATGAGGATGGTATCGTTCTCCTGAACGCCCTTGTCCACCAGAGCGGTCAGGATGCCGCTTTCATCCAGTTGGCGCTGGAAGAACTGCAGACTCTCGTAGTCGTCCACATTGCTGCCCGCGAGGATATACTCCAGCCACGGCGCCTCAACGCTCCAGACGTGGGCTTCCATCCGCTTGATGGTAAAGGCGCGGTCGTTCGCCTTGGGTTCGGGCTTCTTGTACTCCGGAGCGAAGACCGGGATGGCCGGGATATCCTTCAGGCGGTTGTAGACCAGACCCGGCAGCTCCCGCACGCCCTGCATGGTGGCGGCAGAGATGGGCACGAAGGTCAGACCCTTGCCCTCGATATAATTCTTGAAGCTTTCGATCTGCTCCTCGGTGGCAAGGTCACACTTGTTGCCCACCACGATCTGCGGACGCTCGGCCAGCGCGGGGCTGAACTTGGCCAGCTCCTCGTTGATCTTCTCGAAGTCCTCGATGGGGTCGCGGCACTCGCTGCCGGAGACATCCACCACATGCAGCAGCAAGCGGCAGCGCTCCACATGGCGCAGGAAGTCATGTCCAAGTCCGATGCCCTCGCTGGCACCCTCGATCAGGCCGGGGATGTCGGCGCAGACGAAGCTGGCGCCTTCGCCCACCGACACAACGCCCAGCGTGGGCACGAGGGTGGTGAAGTGGTAGTTCGCGATCTTGGGCTTGGCCGCGCTGATGGTGGAGATGAGGGTGGACTTGCCCACGTTCGGGAAACCGATCAGGCCCACGTCCGCGATCAGCTTCAGCTCCAGCGTCACCTGAATGTCCTCGCCGGGCATACCGGGCTTGGCGAACTTGGGGATCTGGCGGGTCGGCGTAGCAAAGTGTGCGTTGCCGTAGCCGCCGCGGCCGCCCTTGGCCACGGTAACAGGGGTGTGGTCGGACAGGTCCGCAATGACAAGACCGCTCTCGGCGTCCTTGATGACGGTGCCCAGCGGCACCTTGATGACGAGGTTTTCGGCGTTCTTGCCGTGGCAGAGGCTTGCGCCGCCCTTGCCGCCTTCGTCGGCGGTATACTTGCGCTTGTAGCGGAAGTCCATCAGGGTGGTCAGGTGGTCATCCACCACGAAGATGATGTCGCCGCCGCGGCCGCCGTCGCCACCGTCCGGGCCGCCCGCCGCCACGAATTTCTCGCGGTGAAAGCTCACCGCGCCATCGCCGCCCTTGCCCGCATGGAGCCAGATGGTTGCGATGTCGATAAAGTTGGTTTGTGCTGCCATAGAGCTCCTCCTATGTTTAGCGATTCAACCTCTCCGGCAATGCGAAGCATGGACGGAGAGGTTTATTCCTTTCATCAAAAAGAGCCGGGCCACGAGGGTCCGGCTCTTTGGGTTGCAGTTTTTCAGGCAGAAGTTACTGCTTCACGCTGCACTTCTTGCCGCTCTTGCCCACGCGCTCGAAACGGACAGTGCCGTCAACCAGAGCAAACAGGGTATCATCGCTGCCCTTGCCAACGTTCTCACCCGGCTGAATGTGGGTGCCACGCTGACGAACGAGGATGTTGCCGGCCAGAACGAACTGACCATCTGCACGCTTTGCGCCCAGACGCTGAGCCGCGGAATCACGGCCGTTCTTGGTGCTGCCTACGCCCTTTTTATGTGCCATTGTAATTTTCCTCCTTAGCCGTTGATCGCAGTGATCTCAACCTTGGTATAGGGCTGACGATGGCCCATGCGGCGAGCACTGTGCTTCTTTGCGCGATAGGTGATGATGTTCAGCTTCTTGCCCTTGCCATTCTTGATGACCTTGGCAGAAACGGTAGCGCCCTCCACAACGGGAGCGCCAACCTTGACCGAACCCTCCTCGCCGATAGCGAGAACCTGATCAAACTTCACTTCGGAGTCGGCCTCAACGTCCAGCTTTTCGATGTAGACGATGTCGCCCTGCTCCACGCGGTACTGCTTACCGCCGGTAACAATGATTGCGTACATTTGTTTCATTCCTTTTCGTTGTACTCGCTGGTCGTAAAGGCAGACCCCTACAGGGGCCATTTGCGGCGCCCACACCAAGCGGCTAGAATAGTATAGCAGAAAAGCAAGCTGATTTCAAGGGGTTTTTGCGTATTGCGGCAAAGTTTTTTCTACTTTCTCATGATCAAACTCATTTCGGATGTGGTTTACCGCTTCTCGCACATCCCGCCGCGCACGTTCGGTCCATTGGAGATGAGTTTTGCCTCTTCCATTTCCTTCATCGTGCGCTCAGCTCTTCCTTCACCCGCTTATTATAGGCTTCGGTCCGCTCCACAAAGAGCTTCCGGGGCAAGGAGGCCGCAAGTTCTTCTTCCTCCAGCCGGAACGCGGGGTCGGCCTTTTTCGCCTTGGCGGCGAGGGTGCGATTCTCGCTGTTGAGGGCCAGCTTGACCATGAGCGGCTTATCCTTGTATCGCTTGGTCAAGATGACCTCTGCGATGATGCCGCCGACCACGGCCACCGCCGCCACCACCTGCGACACCCGCAGCCCGATGGAGGGCACCAGAAGCAGACTGTCCGTGCGCAGGGCCTCGATCCAGAACCGGCCCGCGCCATACCAGATGAGGTAACGCAGGGCGATGTCGCCCGCAAACTTCCGCTTTTTGATATACTTCACCAGCAGGAACAGGCCCACGAAGCACCAGATGCTCTCATATAAGAACGTAGGGTGGACCGGCAGGTTCGGGTCGATGACGGTGCCCTTGGGGGCCGTGACCACGCTGCTGAGCAGGTAGTCGCGGGTCGCTTCGCTGTACATGCCCCACGGCAGGGTCGTGTTGCAGCCGAATGCCTCCTGATTGAAGAAGTTGCCCCAGCGGCCGCAGCCCTGCCCGATGAGGAAGCCCATGGCCGCAAGGTCGAACATGGGCAGCACCGGCACCTTGCGCCATTTACAGGCAAGGCCGCCGAACAAAAAGCCGCCGATGACGCCGCCGTAGATGGCAAGGCCGCCGTCCCGGATGGCCAGCACCTCCCACAGGCTGCTGTAATTGTAGGGGGACAAGGCCACATAGTAGAGCCGGGCGCAGAGGATGCCCATCACCACGCCGATGAGGATGACATCCACCATCGCGTCGGCGTCCACGCCGAACTCGACGCCATGCCGGAACGCAAACACCAGCGCAAGGCACATGCCCACGGCGATGCAGACGCCATACCAATAAATATTGATGCCGCCGATGGAAAAGGCCACGCGGTCCAGCGTGAAACTCAGGCCCAGCGCCGGAAATTGTACCAGATTCGTCATTCTTCGTCCTCCGTCTCTTCGTCATCTGCTTCGGGCAGGTCCGCCGTGCCGTCCGGCTCGATGTACATCATCGCCATCCGGGCGGGCTGTAAGATGTGCTGCAGGGCTGCGTCGGCGTCGTCCGCCGTCAGGGCCGCAAGTGCCTCGATCTGCTGCACCACCGTCTGCCCGGAGAGGGCGAAGTCCGCCATCTGGCTGGCCGAGTCCTCCACGTTTTCGAGGTTTTCGATCAGTTGGCCGTACTTTTCGTTCTTGCAGAGGGTAAAGACCTCCCGGTCGATGCCCTCGCGCCGGACCCGCTCGATCTCGTCCAGCAGCATTTGTTTCACCGTGTCGGGCTCGTCACTCTCGCCGGTGAAGAGGATGCAGCAACAGCCGTCCACCCGCAGCACTTCCCCACCGAAACCGGGGTTGGTCAGGCCGGAGTCGTACAGGCGGCGGTAGAGCGGCGACATCCCGCCGCAGACGCAGCAAAGGATGAGGTCGTACAGCAGCTCGCTGCGCAGATCATCCGGGGCGAGGGGCGTTTCCTTGAAGCCGAGGCCAAAGCAGGGCTTTGACACCGGCATCCGGATCCGTTTTTCCGTTGCTGCCAGCGTCATGGGTTCCTCGGCCCAGAGCCGCTGCACCCGCTCTTCGGGGCGGAGTTCCATCAGGCCATGGCGTTCGCACGCGGCCAAGATCTGCTCCATGGTGGTATTGCCCGCTGCGGCCAGCACCATATTTCCCGGTGCATAGAACGCCTCGCAGCAGTCATAGAGCATCTTCGGGGTGATCTCCGCAATGCTCTCGCAGGTGCCCGCGATGTCGCTGCGGATGGGGTGGCTGTGGTACAGGCACTCACACAGGCCGGTGATCAGCCGCCAGTCGGCGCTGTCGTCGTACATCTTGATCTCCTGCCCGATGATGCCCTGTTCCTTGGCGATGGTCTGCTCGGTGAAGTAGGGGTGCCCCACCATCCCCAGCAGCACATCGAGGCTTTCGTCCAGCTGTTGCGTGGCGGTGAAGAGGTAACAGGTGCGGTCAAAGCTGGTAAAGGCGTTGGCGTTGGCCCCCGTCTTCGCGAACTTTGCAAAGGCGTCGCCGTCCTGATCCTCGAACATCTTGTGTTCCAGAAAATGCGCCACACCTGCGGGCAGATGCACCTCCCGCCCATTGAGCCGGAAGTCCCGGTCAATGGAGCCGAAGCGGGTGGCATAGATGACATGGGTGCCGGAATACCCCGGCATGGGCCGCACAAGGACGGTCAGGCCGGAGGGCAGGATCTTCCACTGATCCGCGGCGGCATCGGCAAGCGCTTGGCTGCGCAGTTCAGACATCGGCGATCCCCTCCTCTCTCGTCAACAGATAACTGACCGACAGGCTCAGCTGCCGCAGAATGGCGCGAACGTCCTCTTTGGTCACGGTGCGCAGGGCGGCGCGGGCTTCGTCGGGCGTTTGCAGCCCGCTGCCCCGCAGCACTTCCATATAATACCACGTCTCGATGCCGCCAAGGCTGTCCTCAATGCCCGCCATCCCGCTGAGCAGGGACAGGCGGCAGTCTTCCAGTTCCTCGTCGGTGATGGGCCCGGTGCGCAGGTCGTCCAGCTCCTTCAGGATGGCCGCTTCCGCGCGGGCCGCGTCGGCGTGCTCCACGCCGCTGTTGACAGCCATGCTCCCCGTGAAGCTCTGGAAGCTGGACGCGCAGTAGTAGCACAGGTGATCCCGCTCCCGGACGTTGAGGAAGAGGCGGCTGGTCACGCTGCCGCCGTACAAGGCCATAGCAAGCCGGACCGCCGCCATCTGGTCGGGGCGCATCGGCTCACCAAGGGTGAACAGCATACAGAGCTTGGCCTGTACGGTGTCGAAGCACTCCACCTTCCGGGCTGGTTCCCGCCGGGGCATTGCCATGTTCCCGCACAGGGGGGCCGGGCGGCGTTCCACCGCCGAAAGCTCCCGGAGCAATGCGTCTTTGACCTGCTCCGTCTCCGCTTCTTCGCAGCCAAGGATCAGCAGCTCGATCTGCGCCGTTTCCAGCATCTCCCGGTAGGCGGCGGTCAGGGCCTCCGGCGTCAGGGCGTCCACCTCTTCCAGATAGCCCTCCTGCCGGATGCCGGCGGGGCTGTCGCCGAAGAATTCCCGGTTGGCCTGACGCTGGCAGTAGATGCGCTTTTCATTCACTTCGTCTTCCAGCGCTTTGCGGAGCATCTGCTTTTCGATGCCGACCGCCTCCGGGTCGAAGACGCCGCCCACAAAGGCGGGGTGAAAGGCCGTGCCCAGCGCCAGCCCAGCGTATTCGCGGGTCAGCGGTTCCCCTTCCAGCGCAAAGCGGTCCTTGATGCCGGTGGCGCTGACACAGAGGTTGTGGTTCGCGCCGAAGGGCCGGGCGTCCACGGTCAGGTCCGCCCCATAGAGGCGGGCCAGCGTTTTGGTCATCTGGGTCATGTCGGGGCAGTCCGCATAGCCGCGCTCCATCACCAACGGCAGCAGCGCGTGGGCGGTAGCCGTCTTCCGCTTGGCCGGGAAGGCGAAGTGGATGCTGATGCGGCAGCGGTTGAATTTAGGCGCCGGGTCCCACAGCAGATGGACGCCGGGCGCGATCTCGGTTCGTTTCAATGGTTTCTCCTTCGATTTTTTGCAAATTTATTGTTTTGCGCGTTCCAGCGCGAGGAATTCTTCCAAGGAAAGGCCGCTTTCGCGGATGGCGCGGGCGTTCTCGACCCCCACATACCGCCAGTGCCACGGTGCATAGACCATGCCGGTGGCACTCTGGCGCTCCTCCGGCCAGCGGAGGATGAAGCCATAGTCCGCGGCATACGCGGTCAGCCACTCGTAGGCGCGGGTCTCGGCAAAAGCCTCCGAGCGCTCCGTGCAGTCCGGCGAGAGGATATCGGCGCAGTAGCCGGTCCCCTGCTCGCTGGTGCTTGCCGTGGGCTGCAGCGACGCAGTGTGCGCCGCTGCCGTCTCGCCGGTAAGGCGGCTGTTCTCGGTCTGATAGGCCGTCAGCCGGGCTTCATATGCGGCGGTGCGGGTGTCGGCATCCTGCCAGCCCGTGACAAGGTTCAGCTCCACACCGGCGGCCTGTGCGGCCTCGGCCATGCTGCGGTAAGCTGCAGCGGCCTCCGTTTCCAGTTGTTCACCGGTGGCGTCGTCCGCCACGGCCAGCTCCGGGGCCGGTTCGCTTTCCAGCGGGAGGTTGGCGTTCACCACCACCAAGCGGGCATCGTCCGTGTCGCACACATATCCGTCGGCGCTGTAAGCCCGCGCCGCAAAGGGCACCGGCCCCGCGATAAGGGCGTGGGCTTTCGGCAGCAGCCACAGGATGCCGGTGGCCATCAGCGCCACAGCCCCGCCGCACGCGGCCAGAAACAGCACCCAGTTCCGCGCCAACCGCAGACATTTGCGGATCTTCCACTCCCGGTACGACATCCGTTTGGCCGGGGTTCTTTGTTGGTTCATGTAAGGTTCCTCACTTTATTCTATCGTATCGCAGCGTTTGCCGCGTTTTATGACTCTTCCCGTGCCTTTTGGCCGCGGATATCCTTGCCCACGAACAGGCAGGGCACAAAGGAGGAAAGGCGGCTGGAAATTTTTTCGGTGTAGAGTTTCTCCAGCAGCGCCCCGTCCGTGATGTTCGTCGTGACGATGGTGGGCAGATGCGCACCGAGGCGGTTGTTCAGCAGACTGTACAGGGTGCTGAGGAAGAAACTGGAGTTGAATTCCGTGCCCAGATCATCGAGGATGAGCAGGTCTGCCCCGGCTGCCGTTTGCAGCAGGGTTTCTTCCTCCCCGGAGGGGTCCGAGCCGAAGTGCAGCGCTTCCAGTTTGGCAAAAAAATCGGGGCTGGAAACATAGATCACGTCCATGTCTTTCGCCAGCACGATGCCCGCAATGGCAAGGGCCGCATGGGTCTTGCCAAGGCCCGCATTGCCGAACAGCATCAGACTTTCGCTGCTGCGGTCGAATTCTTCTGCGTAGGCACGCAGTTCTTCCAGAAGTCCCTCCATGTACGTCCGGACCGGCTCCCCCAGCTTCTCGTCCATTGTGTTGGGGTAGTAGCGCAGCTCCATCGTGTCGAAGCTGGAAACGGACAGGCTGGACAGCTTCTCGATCTCCTCGCGGCGGAGTTTCTGCATCAGTTTGTGGATGCACTCGCAGGTGTGCCCCTCAAATGAACCGGTATCCTGACACTTTTTGCAGGTGAAATGCGGCTCCAGCGCATCGGCCGGGCGGCCGCTGGACGCCAAGAGCGCGGCAAGCTCCTGTTTGGCCTTGGTCAGCGCAGCGGCCGCAGCGGTGCGGTCCCCGCCGGAGGCTCCGGCCAGCGCACACCGCACGCCCCGCACCCGCACCTCTTCTTCGGCGTGGCGAAGGGCCGGGATGGCCGCTTCCGCCTCGGCGCGGGCATCCTCGGCGTTGGCGCGGGCGGCCTGCCGCCGCAGCGCCACGGTGCGCATTGCCTCCTGATACAGTTCACGTTTGGTACGCATAGCTTCTCCTTATTGCGATGTCTCGTCCGATTTTTTTCGCAGCGAACGGCGGCGGACGGCGTTTTCGAGGAAATCGTTCCCACTGGGCGTTTCGCGGTCCACCCGGATGTTCCGGCTGGCCCCCGCCCCGGCCACCGGCCCGCGCACATCGTGGACGGTGCGCAGACCTTTGGCGTTCCACGTTTTGAGGATGCTGTTCCAGTACCACAAATCGCGCTTGGGGCCCGCTTGCACGGCCGCCTCCTGCACCATGGCGTCGTCGTAGCCGTACACCTCGTACCAGCGGGCAATGGCTTTCCGCCCGCCGAGGGTCAGCTCGCTCTCTGCAATGCCCAGCAGCCCGCTGACATACTGTTCGCGCTGGGCACGAAGGGCCAGCAGCTGCAGATGCGTGTCCGCCTGTTCGCCGGTCTCCACGCCCTCGGCCCGCCAGACTTTCAGCTCGTGGCTGACTGCGCCCATGGTCCGCTTGCCCTTGCTGGCGACATAGGCCACGCAGAGCATGACCGTCTCCGGCGCGAACCCGTCGATGATGTACAGGTTGACCAGCTTTTCCATCTCGCTGTGGGTCAGCGGGCGGGCAAACCCCGCCTGTGCGCAGTCGATGAGGCTGGAGATCATCGGGTCGGTGCGGGATGCCGCCGCGATCTCGGCCCACGTCATTGGGGCCGGGGCGCTGGGCTCTTCGCCGGGGGCCGCATTCTCCTCATAGCGCTCCAGCAGCCCGGCACCGGCCCAGAAGGCCAGCGCGCTTTCGGCGGTCATCTTGCTGCGCAGTTTGAGGTCCGCGCAGATCTTCTCCGGGTCGGTGACGCCGGTGGCCAGCACATACAGCGCCACCCGCACATTGTATTCCTCCGCGATGCCCAGCTTCGCGAACACGAGCTGCGGCACGGCGATGGCATCGCCCTTCTGCTCTTTTAAGCGGTAGATCATTCGGCTTTGCCCTCCTCCGGCTCTGCGGGCGGGGCCCACGGCTCACAATCGAGGATGGAGGGGAGGTTTTTCCAGCGGTCCGGCTCGGCGTTGTAGGCTTTTTCCAAGCACTGAGCGGCGGCTGCGCGGCCCTCGTCGCTCAGTGGGAATTCCTCGTGGCGGCGCAGGGCAGGATCGGTCTTGTCCAGCGCCCACGGATCAGGCCAGATGTCCACTGCAAGGATGGCCTCTTCTTTTTCGGCCCCCTCCCCGCCTTCCGGGTCCGGCACGGTGCGCTTCGTCGGCGTGAGCAGATAGCGCATCCCGGCCTCGTTGCCGCTGTAAAGATTTTTGCACTTGAAGTAGTGCAGCAATGGCACAAAGATCATGTTGCGTCCTTTCCAACAATACAGATACTATCATTATAAAGCAAGCGGCGCAAAATGCAAGTTTTTTTGCCCGCCGACAAAACCTTCCACAAAAAACAGTTGACAAATCCGCCCGCCTTTGCTACACTAATAGCGCACTTGCAGGGTTAGCTCATCCGGTAGAGCGACTGCTTCCCAAGCAGTAGGCGGCGGGTTCGAGTCCCGTATCCTGCTCCAAGTAAAAAGCCCGTCCAGTGATATGAACTGCACCCCATTTGTTAGACAGTATGGTATACTGTTTAGGAAATGGGGTGT